>Ga0180300_10000427_pt1 | contig 18463 bp, 34 predicted proteins | sample GuaBasSediGuay15_FD_121798 | JGI IMG/M metagenome (GOLD analysis project Ga0180300, IMG submission 121798) | Subseafloor sediment microbial communities from Guaymas Basin, Gulf of California, Mexico - Guay15, Core 4569-2, 21-24 cm | ecosystem: Environmental > Aquatic > Marine > Hydrothermal... | reverse complement strand
TTCTTTCTTAGATTCCACTTCTTCTTTCTTTTCGCTTTCTTTCTTCTTGAGAGACGCCTCAACGACATTCATAGCGTACTTGTGAGCTTGTTCTACCTTTTGATCACCGTGCTTCTTCAAGACCTCCTCGAAGAATTCCTCCTTGCTCATCTGTCCCTTTTCAACTTTCTTAGCTAACTCTGCACACTCCTTGCAATTCAGATAATCGCAAAAAGCTCTAAAATAAACGTCTTCACTCATTCTTTTTCCCCTCCTCCTCCTTCTTTACATCTTCATTTTCTTTTTCTTCCACTTTTTCTTTTTCCTCTTCCTTCTTTTTACTTTCCTCGACAACTAATCTTTCGACGTACATACCCTGTTGCCTCGCCTTTTCCATAGCCATATCTATGTCAAAGCTTTCTTCCTTCTTTTTCTCTTCACCGCTTTTAAGCAGTATTTCAAGCAATTCCTTGTTATTATCCTTCTTTTCACCGAACAGCGTATTTAACTTAGTCTTCAACTCGATAAGGGTGTTTACATTGTCGAGAAGTGCTTTTATACCGCTGCTTTGAGCCAATTTTTCTTCGAGCTTATCAATTCTCTCCGACAGCTTAGTTAAAGTATTTGTTAAGCTATTTATCGTTGATAACAGTTTTCCAGTCAATTTTTCTTCTTCAACCTCCGACGGTTCTTCCTTCTCTTTACTTTTCTCGAACAATTCCTTTACCGTTTCCACTAAGTATATATCCTTAGGAATCTGCCTTTCTCTTCCGTCGGGATCTTTTATAATAACATATTCACTCTGCTCGCTTTTCTTGGATCCACCAAACATAGTATAATACATTAAAGCGAACTCTGGCTCAACTTCCAATTCCTGATCACCTATTTTCAATTTAATTTTCTTCTGCTCTTCCTTCGCCATATCTCTCAAATCCTTAACCGCTTTCGTCAGTTCGGTTATAGAAGGCGAAGTCTGTCCCTGCTGCTGCACCGAATTCAACAAGTAAAACGGTGCCATCAGTTTGAACAACTCTTTGTAGTATTTAACTTCTTCAGGATCGTACAGTGGTGGCGGTGCGGGTATGCTTACCCATGATGCACCGCTTTTAACTGCCCTCTCCCACTCACTTTTCACAACATTGTACCACTGTTCGAACATTTTATTCTTTCCGTATAAGCTTGCAATTGCCGCTTTTAAATCCGGCTGCTTCATCGATTCTAATTTCTTTATAAAGTCGCTTAACTCGTCAACGCTTATTACAATTTTTTCAGAAGGTTCTGGAAATCTGGGTGCATCCTGACGTGGCACTATCGAAGCATAAGCTGGATCGAACTGTTCCGTGTTGCTCTGACTAGTATTCTTTTCGTTTTGCGATGGCGTCTCAACTTCCTTTACAACTTCATCTAAATCCATCTTACTTGCTCGATGCAGAGTCTCCATTATAGCTTTCTTAGCTTCTTCATCCTTCATAATCTAACACCTCTTCAAGATCTTCACCAACCTCATTTAAAAGATTACTGCTTGATCCTTTCATCAACATTTCAATCTCCTCTTCGGTGATTTGACCGGTCTTTACGTAAGAATCGACGACAGCTTCAAGTGCTAAAGCCGCCACTTTACTAACACCACCTTTAAATCCTTTCAAAACCCCATCATCGGCGAGCTTTCGACCAATAGCTATCAAACCGTAGTACACTCTGTCACTTATACGTACGTTTATCTGGCGATTCCTGTCGCTCATATCGATATTTTATAGTTTCAAATATGTATAGTTTACGGGCGGTGTAACTATATTATGCACTCCCACAAATATATATCTATACACAACACCTGTAAGTTGAACAACGGGCAACTACGGACAACTGCGGTGAAAAAACTTTAAATTGATTACGCTATTAATAGATTTATGGCTGTAATTCAGGGTGTGTTGATAGATTCTGAGACCATGAAGCCCATACCCTATGCGGCAGTAACTCTCGTCAAAGGTGGTATAGTAGTGGATAAAACGCATACGGAAGCGGACGGTAGATTCAGATTTGACGACGTTCCTATTGGAGAATACAGAATTATAGGAAGATCACCCGTTCACAACCCCGTAACGCACAACATAATAATCGAAGATCCGAACAAAATTTACAACGTCGAGTTGAGAACGGTTAAAATAACTCTGAGTGAAATTTATGCCGGAAACTATACAACTCCAGAAAGGTAAAACAGCATTGTTGATAGCTCCTTACTACGATTCCGCAACGGAGTTAGGCGGTATTGTAGAGCGTAGTCTCATCCCTATTCTGCAATCGGAAGGAATGACAGTTCTTACGTTGGAAGGTGAAGAGTGCACATACGACAACCTTCACAGAATCCTCGCGGAACCTCTCGAACACGGTTATCAGCTTGCAGATCTCATAGTTTACATAGGACATGGGCTTGACGATATGTGGTTGGGTCAGATACCTGAGCAAAGACCTATGCTTACAGAGGATGACGTATGGTTGCTGAAGGATTCGATAGTTATTGCAATCGCATGCAATACGCTCAAGTATTTAGGTAATTTGGCGGTAACGAAAGGCGGTGCTAAAGCTTACATCGGTTTTATCGATTTGGTTTTAACACCCGTAACGACTGAAAAAATGAGCAACAGAAATTACAAAGCGGATTTCGTAAGAGCACTTATGCAACCCACCGTTTCACTCGTGCAAGGAAGAGCTGTAAAAGATGCCATAATCGAATTTCAAGATATATGCAGATACTACGCCGACATGTACTCTGAGAAGAGATACGATTTGTGGGAATTTCATGCGTTTTGTATGTTACACAACGCCGATTCGATAAGCTATGCCGGAAAACCCGATGCGGTGCTCTGATATGCCGTCGATTGATTTCCACCTTTCAAGGTCTATAAGTAGGAAATCTGTTGCCAAAGATATTCACGAGCTTCTCGATTCACCGGGAGTGTGGATGGGATACGAAGTACACAGTATGTGGAGACAACTGACGCATAATTTACAAATCGCCGCATGGATCGGTGCATCAATAGCATACATAGAAGGTGAAGATCCTATAAAAGGAATGATAGATGCGATAAGACACGTTATAGATGATAGCGTATTCAACAAGATTATAAGCGATCTCGAAAGGATTAGAATGCCCAAGAGGGTGGAGAGGTATGAAAAAGGTTGACGCTAAAATAGGATACGATGCCGAAAACAGAGTTTTGGACGTGTACATATCACCCACTTTCAACGTTAAAAACCATAAAACGATAACCGACGACGCTAAGGTTGTTTTAAATTTCGCTGGCAATGAGCTTGCCGATATTAAAATATTGCTGTCAAAGGACGTTGATGAGTTAAAGCAGTACGGAGATGGAAGCGGATGCTCGGTGTGTTTGTCTCTAAAGGATTTAGACCAAGAACTCGACGAACTTCTCAAGAAAGGAAGCGAAGAGGAAAAAGAGAAGAAAGAGAAAGAAGAAGAAAAAGAGGAAGATTACATCGGTAAGCTTATAAAAATAATGTTGCTAATTGATTAAGGGGTGACGGTGCAATGTTAACGGTAAAGGTTGATCCGGGTACGCATACGATAGAACTAAGAAAGGACGGATACTTTCCGATTAAGTTCAGCGTAACTGTCGAAGCTGGGAAAACGTACAACATATCCAAAACACTCATACCTACGAACGCAATTACAATCACTAGTATAAGCATATCTCCCACCGAACCCAAAGTCGGCGATACCGTTCAAGCTAACATCACCGTTAGAAACAACGCAAACACGTCCGTCAAAGGTAGAGTAGTAGTATCGTTTAACGGGCAAACTAAAACGTCATCCGAATTTACACTTGCTGCTGGAAGTCAAAATACCGTGTCCATCAGTTTAGGTTCTTTCGATTCAGCAAAGTCGGTAACTCTTGACATTAAAGCACAAGTATATGTTGAAGAACATAGCAGCGGAGCCGGCTGGTACGTAACCGATGAAAAAACCTATACATTTACAGTTGCTGAAAGGAAAGCGACTATAACTATAACAACCACTCCCGCTGGCGTGGACGTTTACATCGACGGAAGATACGTTGGAAAAACTTGAAATGACGGAATTCTATTGCAAGGAAGTAATAGGGGGAGTACCCGTTTACTACTGTTACCTTGAGTATAAAGGTACTCGGTACTATGCAGGAGATATCATCGAAGTCGCAAAAGGAGATTCCGTAACTGCAACTTTCAACGTTTCTGGAACCGGTCGTGTCGCAGTTCAGATATGGGATTATAAGAATTGGAGGGGTTTGGATTGGGTTGAATTCGACGCACCTGCATCGAAAAGCAGAACGTTTACAGTTGATAAGGATAGCGAAATAGGATTTGTCCTCTACGAAAAGCAACCCGACGGAACGTGGAAGCAAGTCGACACCTACGGTAACTGGATTATCAAAGTGAAGGAGGAAGTGTGTCCTATCGCAAGCATAGGTAAACCGAGCTTAGAGTTGAAACCCGGCGGTGTATTGAGAGTCGATGCAATCGTTTACGGTACCCCTTACAAAAGCGACACCGTTACTCTTTACATTGATGATAAAGTAGTGGATTCAACGACTGTTTATATCTACGGAGACGGATATGGCTCTGTTTCGTTTGAGGTAGACGTAACGACGTATTCTGTCGGTGAACATACGGTTAAGCTGTGTGCTTGCGACGGTAAGGTGTGCAGTCCAACCGCAACTTTCGAAATAAAACCGGTAGAGATCCAGCCTAAGATAACGATTGATGTTAAGACCGATGTGACTTACTATATGTATGAACCAGTTGCAATACCCTACACTGCATCAAACTTGACTGGTAAAAAAATAGTGTTAATAGTAGATGGTAAAAAAGTGGACGAACGCACAATTAAATCGGCAGTAGATGGCGGTGTATTCTACTATGCTTTTAAATCATACGGTCTTCACGAAATTAAAGTTTGCACATCCGACGGATCGGTCTGTAGCAACATCGCAAAAGTAGTCGTTTCGAGAGATCCCGCTACTAAATTAATTACTTTAAATGAAGTGGAAAGATGGATAACCGTTGTAGATTTGCTCAGTAGGAATGTCTTACCGGATACAAGTATCGTTTTAGAATATTTAGCATTGGCTGGATGGGAATTACCTACTGAAGATTGGTTAAATGGATTTTACAGTTGGTTGGAGGACAGGTTGGAGGATTTTTGTGAAGGATTCGTAAAACCGGTCACGAGAATCTTTTATGAAAAATTCGGTCTCGATGCTGTATTGAGAAGGTTACTTGATTATTTAATTAATGAAGCTAAGAAGGCTGGTTATGATTACGAGAGGTTTAGATCTGAAGCAATTGAAATGGTAAAAGCAGTAGAACCGGAAGTTAATTTACCGAGTGTAGAGTTTATAACAATTGAATCGTTGATTGCACCCGCTGCCGCTGCCGCTGCAAGGAAGATAATAACACCTATAGTAGCTGTGAGTACAATTATCGGTAGTCAATACGTTATAACTTGGTATTGCATGGATAATCTCCAATTTATATACACATCGAGAGTCCGTCAAAACATTGAAAACAACCAATGGGTTTTAGCTTGGGACGCTATAAAAGATTTGTACGGTTACGTATGGGGTGCACAAGTTGCTATTGTTGCGGCAGCAGTAGCCTCCGCTATATTGTCCGAAACAATCGCAATTCGTATTTTAGGTAAAGACACTGTTGTAGCTGCTAAGAAAGCTGCAAGAATAGCTGCATTTTCATTGTCAGCATTTATAGCAGCATGGGGAGTGTCAGGTGTAAGATCTATGTTAATTTATGCTGACTCCGCAAGAGTACTAGTTTCAGCTAAATTAGGTATAAAACCTTGGAGTGATTTACCTCCACCGACATCCTACGCAAAGCATTTACTCAAAAACCCAACCGCTCCTTATCCTACATCAGAGAATGCCGGCTTTCTATACATAACAACTGATCCTCCATACGCATGGATCGCTGTCTGGAATGATACTGCAAAGAGATGGGAATTGGCAAGTGCCTACGTTACTCCAACCGAAATCGCACTACCAGAAGGTACTTACAGACTTAAATTCCATACAGTCGATTTCAGAGGTTATATTTACGAATACGAAGGTGTTTACACGGTTAAAGCCGGGGAAAGAGTAAATGTAAATGTTAAACTTATCAGGCAAGAAGAATACATCCCGCCGGGAGAACACGAATGCTATTTAATTAAAATAGACGATGACGATCCTCTCGTATTCGTAGTCGATTACAACGGTAAAACCGCTAAAGTTAGGTTAGCCGGTCTCGAAAGCACAAGGAAATGGCTTGACACCGGATTCACTTGCGATGTCGGTGGAGTCGTTGATATTAAATGGGATCAATGGGTTGAAGAGGGTAAAGAGTTTCTGCAAATTCTCATCGGTCTTGCGAGGAGGCTAATCGAACCGGGTACGAAAATAACCGTAAAGGTAGATGGGAGTGTTTACATTCCTCAGAGAGGGGAAACGTTACCGCTAGCGGTGGTTTACATGAATAACACGGATGTCAATAAGTTGTTCTTGGAAAACGGTATCGCTTGCTACAACAGCCAATACAACAACAAATACGTCGATCCAGCTAAATACGTAGCAGCGAGCAATCGTGCTATAAGTATAGGTGCCGGAATGTGGAAATACGTTACAGTTTCCAAAAAGAAAATCACAATCGAATCCACTCCGTCAAGTAAAGTATATATTGATAGAACGATAACAACAGCTATGGAAACAGAGGTGACATTGGGTCAGCACGAAATAATATTCGTTGCTGACGGTTATTACGCTCTAAAGGTTATCGTCAACGTTAAAGCTGATGGAATTGAATGTATATCTGCTGAATACGGTGAATTCAACGAAGTTACTAAAACGTTTACTAAGAAAGGAGATGCAAGCTGTAACGCTTGTACCACAAGGGAAAACGGTGTTTGCATAACTGATTTTACAATTCACGGTTATCTAAAGAAGAAGGAAGAAGTCGTAACGCCACCACCGACTGAAATCACGTCGTTTGAAGATTGGGTTAGAAGTAAGGGTGGATGTGCTGCTGTAAAATTTACTGACGTTCTTGAGATTATAGATGGATATAAAGGTATTATAGATCTCGGCTTTGTTGTCACGTTCATGAACGTTTTAACAGCAATTGATTGTTACAAAGGTGTAATAACTTCCTTGTCATTAAGACTTGCAAAAGATCTTGAACAAATCTCAAGTAAAAGTTTAATTAGTAAAATCTTAAATGATTTAGAAAAGAAAGGTGGTTAAGATGCTTACGGAAAACGGTAAGAAATGGATAGCTCAACACTTCGGAGTTAAAATTGGTGACAAGTACTGTTACAGCTACGACGCTCCTACGTTTTACTGGTTCGATCCTGATGAAAATACTGAAAAAACCGATAAAGGCACTTGGAAAGCTGCAAGAACATTAGTTGCTGCAAAAATGGCTGGTGTTGAAGATAAAGTGTATGTTAGAATTGGAACTACAAAGTACTATTATTCAGATCTAAAAGCTGGAAATGACAATCAAGATATAACTTTAGACGATCTTGATTTTGTCTTAAACAATGACGGCTATCCAGCCGGTGAACCCCAATACTGCTACACTCCTACAGCTCCAACACCAACTCCAACTCCCACACCAGCACCGGGTGAAACAATACTATGCGTCTACGCGAAGGACAAAGCTACCGGTGAAGAAATAAACGCATGGATTTTCATAGACGGTAAGTTCACAGGCAAATCCACTCCGGAGTGCTTGCCGGTTGCACCGGGTTCGAGAACCGTAAAATTGTATCATCCTCTTTACAAAGAAGCTGAAACGACCGTATCGGTTGTAAGTGGACAAACAAATGAAGTAACTCTCGAAATGGAAAAAATACCAGCCGGACAACCGATCGAGATAATAGTCGTCGCTCCTTGTGCACACGACACCTTAGTAAAACCGATAATCGAGCCGCCTTACTCAGAAATTCCTACGATGATCATGAAAGGTACATTAGTCAGATTCAGAATATTCTTCGTGAACAACGGTATGGCGTGTCCTCTCGACGAATCCAAGACTTATATATACATCGAGAAACCGGATACGGGTGAGAGATATTACTTCAACATGGTAGAAGAGGATATTGATAAAGTTGTGGATGCGAGGGGTACTTCCATAAGGTTTGAAGGGACTGTTCCCTTGACGGCGTCAACCGGTACGTATTACATGTACTTAGAATGGGATGTTAAAGTGCCACCCGAGCAGAGGTGTAAGTTCGAATGATTTTTAAATTTTTGAGGTGAGGTGGTAATATGGCTAAGATTCAGATCGGTACGGTAAGGGTTGCCGAATCGCCTAAACCACCTACTACTACACCTGCCCCCACACCTACCCCACCTGCTCCAGCATGTCTGACACCCGAGCAATGGTTAAATCAGCACGCAAGAGCTAAAGATGTCGTCAACGATTACACGAGAAGGGGGTTGTGTATCACACCTACTGAATTAGCGTCAAAGCTTAACATAGATCCGAACTTGGCTGAAACGCATTTAGAAGTGATGAGAACGGATAAAAACGTAGTCCAAGTCGCAACCGTAGACGGTAAAAAAGTGTACTGCTCGGAGGAATTGATAAGGAAAATACTAAAAGATTTAGAAAGTATCTGAAAGGTTAGGTTTGGATAGGACCGTCAATTTTGCGAGGCTAGGTACGGTTCGGTTTGTCTTTTTTGCAGGGATCGGCATGGTTCGGTCTGTCTTTTCTGATTGGACAGGTACGGTATGGAAGGTAGGATCGGACAGGAAAGGTATGTCGCTTTTGCACGGCACGGATCGACATGGATCGTCACTTTTGCAAGGTAAGGCTTGGCTTAGTATGTCATTTTTGAGAGATTTGATTTTAATTATTTTGGATGGTGCGGAACGGGAAGGAAAGAGCTGTCATTTTTGTTCGGCTTGGTCTGACTGGACTCGGTCAGTCGTTTTTTGATCGGCTGAGCAAGGCTAGGAGGGGTAAGGTTTGGTTAGTCGTTTTTTGTTGGGTCTGACACGGCTCGGCTCGGACTGTCATTTTTGCATGGTACGGTTAGGTTGGGCTAGTCGTTTTTTTGAGAGGATTGGGTCGGCAAGGACTGTCATTTTTGTGCGGTATGGTAGGGTGAGGATAGGCCAGTCGTTTTTGAATGGTTCGGCTTGGTAGGGTATGGAGAGTCATTTTTTGTATGGTGGGGTTAGGTCCGGCATGGTTAGGTTCGGTCTGTCAAATTTTGTTCGACTTGGCAAGGGTAGGTATGGAATGTCACTTCTGTTCGGAAGGGTCTGGTTCGGTTTGTCACATCTGCTCGAAAAATAAAAATAAGAAATCACTTGATCTTTTCGAACTTTAGCACCTTGAATCTTCCGAAACCCTGCGACCTCGAAGCACCTAAACCAATCGCTTCGCTTGCAACTTCAAGTGCATCTCTGAGATGCTGCTCCGTTATAACAACTCTATTCTGCTTGACGATCCAAACTTCGAACGAAATCCTTGCCGGTGGTTTTATGTAATCTTCCCTTTTCAACGCCGATCTCGGACCCAGCATCGTCATAACGTGAATAGTTCTCTCGTGATAGCCGTCGGGCTCCTTTATCGGTTCACCGTTCCTCTCGAAGTGTATTCTGTACGGTTTGATTACGAAGCCGTGCTGGAATAACTGCTTTCTGGCAACCGCTCCCTTTCCCTGAAACAGACCTAAAACGTTGAAAGCCTCTCTGAACATCGCCTTCACGTTTCTGTCTTCTAAGTACAGTCCTTTGTCGTCCTTCTTGAACGTAACCCACGTTTTCTCCGCTTCCTCATCCGCATCGACTTCCTCGCAAACCTTCTCCACGAGCTTTCTTGCCTCAGCTTCGGTCTTACCGCTTCTCTTCGCCCTTGACATTATCCACGCTTTGATAACTTCCGGGTTCTTAGGTATCCCACCCACAACTTCTCTAACGAACTCTAACTCAACTCTATACACGTCCCACTCCACCGGCATAACACCACCTCCTCAATCGTGGGGACAATTGATGTAGTGCAGAACGGCTTTCCTCAAAGCGTCTTTCTTGCTGTTGGTTTTAGCCTTTTCAAGCAGTTTTTTTAACTCCTCCTCCGACAACACCGTTTGCACGTACACCAGCTCCATGATAGTGGTTGTGGTGGTAGTGATTATAAACTTTTCGGTTGTTAAATTTTGAAAATTTCCTCAAATTTTTTAAATAATTCATCAAATTTCTTCATTATTTCATAAAATCTATTAAAAATCTTGTCAAGTTCCTCGAACTCCTTCAAAACTTTTTCCGTTTCTTCTTTGCTGAGCTTCTCAGTCTTCTTAAGCTCGTACTCACACCTGTAGCACTCCCAACCGGAATCCTTCAGCTCACACCTTATAACTTTCATGTTTAAATTTCTCAAAATACTGTATATATCCTTAACTAGACTAAAAGAGCTTGCTCCTGTCGACTAAAAAGGGAATGTTCCTGTCTATTATCTCGTAATCCACAACACCTAACAGCTTCCTCGCTCTCGTCAATGCGACATACCAAACCCTACACTCATTTTCAAACTCCTCTCTGTAATTCTCCATCGACGTTTTGATTCTGTTAGTTATCCCGTCCACAACGAGAACGTAGTCCCATTCAAGCCCCTTAGCACCGTGAATTGTGTGCAACTCGGCGTATACAATCGGTTCAACACCCTTGGACAACGCATCGTTCATCATGTCGATCGCCCTCTGAGTGAAGGCGGATTTGTTTACGAAGGAAAAGGGATCCTTCCTCTTCAGCAATATCGTTTTGAAGTAGGGTGTAACGACGTTCAATATCGTGTCCGGCTCCACCCTCGACGGAAGGATTGATTTAAGTCTGCTTTTCTTCACCTTGAAAAATTCTGAAGGATAAGCGTCTAAAAAGTGTTCTAAATCCTTAATGCTTACCGGCACGTTGTTCCTCACAGACCACACGACTCTGTAAACTGAAATCATCTTCCTGCTCCAGCCGTAAACGCCGGTAAATATTAGATTATGATTTCTAAGTATTTTTGCTATCTTGCTGAGATGATACCTAGTCCTCGCAAGGATCGCCGGTTTAAGCGTTTTTACAGCTCTTATAAAATCCTTAACATTACAATACCATATCTTAGTTTTACCTATGCACTTAACATCAGGCGATTTCTGACCGCTCATCCTTAAAACGTTCCTTGCAAATTCGTAAACTTCCTGACTTATTCTGTAAGACGGTGTCAAAATGATTTTTTCATCCGCTTTTTTCCATACTTCTTTGCAGAATGAGGGATTTGAGCCCCAGAAGCTGTATATTGATTGCGAAACGTCTAGAGCTACATAGAACTCATCCACGTCTTTAACCCACATCTTAGTCAGCTCCACTTGAATAGGAGTCATGTCGTGCGTTTCGTCGCTCATCGCAATGCTCATCTCCGGCTTGAGCTTCAAATCGTAAGCTTTGTAAAGCATCTGAGCGAAATCAACTTTGTCGTTTTTTTCGAGATACCTAAGCCAAGCGTCGATGGTGTCAATGACCAAATCATCTTCATTATCGTATCCTTCGGGAATGTAATCGAAATTGGGTTTCATATAACTCGGTAGCTTTTGCCAATCCTCGAATTTCGTTAAGGTGTTAATGCAGTTGGTGTAAACGGTGTAAATTTTACCGCCGACCGTCTCCCTATCCTCACCGCACTCCTCCTCGTCGTATATCAAATCGTCTTCGCTTATAGGTATCTTCCTCTTACGACAGAACTTCACGAAATCTATCCAAGGCAAAGCAACGTTCTTCCTCGTCAGTTTAAACTCTTTTGCAAGGAGTCTGAAGCAGATGGAATGTATCGTAGATGCGTTTATGTTGTAAAAGCTGTTACCCAACCTCTTTATGAAATCCATCGCCATGTTCTTTCTGAACGTCCAGTAGCAGATTTTAGTGAAAGGATTTGAGGAGGATATTTCGTTGTACTTCTTTAATAAAAACGTGGTTTTTCCCGTCCCCGGGATTCCGTAGATTGCGATAGTTTTCATCTTCTGAATTTACCGTTTTCCAAAACTTCTATTTTATCCTCAGTGTTAAGGTGGAGTAAAACGTAGTAGCCCTTACCGGTCCTAATCAACAAGCTACTGTGAGTTGCCGCCTCAACTACCCCTTCAACAACACCACGCACCTCTCCAGATTTCACGATCGTTATCCTCACCTTCTTCCCGATTAAACCCTTCATTTTCTTTCTTCACCTACTATTTTCTCAAAACATTCGTTTCCGCAATGCGTACATCTGTACCTACCTCTCAACCAAGCACACATCGTTCTCAAAGTCATCAGATCTCCTTGCAAAATGCGTAGAAGCTCTATTATTTTCTCTTTGTCTTCTCCTCTTTTTACCGCTTCAATCATACTAACAACCGCTTGTACCTCTCTATCGAGCAAATACTCTAGCAATTCAAGCATTCCTTTCATGTTTTCTGTATTTTACGATAAGGCATAAAATAATTCCCACTAGAATTGTGCACTCCGTCGAACAGACGATGTGTCCGAAGACGTTCTGAAATCCTATCATTGAGCCAATAATTACAAAGGCGATTAGACTTATCAGAGCGTTGAGCCAGACGGCAAACTGATAAACAAAGCTGATGTCCTTAGCAGATTTACGCTTGAGCAGCAGCCTAATCTGAGCTACAGCGAAGAATCCCGTTACGATCGAAAGCGTTGTTATCAGGGATTGCAGAAAAATTAAAAGCTTCATACTGATCGCCTAAAACAAATCTTTACACCTTTGAAATTCATCGCTGTCGCAGCTGTCAATTCTTCAAGATATATTCTAAAACCTATACACCATTCTTTAGTTGTTGCGGACATATCAACCACCGTACACCATGAAATCATCCAGCTTCGCAAGTTTCCACTCCCTTTCGTATTCTTTTATTATTTCTTCCTCGCTGGCACCCTCCTTCAATTTGTTAGCTATTATGCTGAGGTTGTGCAGAAATCCGTGAGCAAAGCGTGAATCCGCTAAAAGCCCCCAGAAGATGCCCATCGCCAAAACGTAGAAATCCCTGTCAGTTTTGATCTCGGACGCAATCGCATGAGCTATGTCTTCTATATCTTCCTTATCTTCCATCGCTTTCAAGTACGTTTTCGCAAGCTTCACCATTCCTCTAAACAACTTCTTTTCGAATTCTTCTTCACTCAACATACCACCACCCTCCTTAAAATTCTCAAAGGACAACCGAACTTCTTCCCATTCCACTCAAAAAACCCCATCTTGTATCCATTTTCGAAATAAACTTTAGCGTAAAGCCTAACTTTTGCTTTGAAAGGTATTTGTCCACGCTTACAATAGTATACTCTCTCTTCGTTGCACTTTATTACTTTAGGCATCGGAATCTACCTCCTCAGACTTTCCAAGAAGGAGCTTACGTATATTGTTGATGTGCTCTTTGAACGCATCGGGAGACATCTTTAATCCTCTCTTTTCCATTTCCTCTGCGATTTTCTCAAGCTCGTCTAAGTAACTCACTAAAGTTACCAAATCCCTGACTAAGTTGTCACGAGGTTCGTATTCTCGACAGACTAAGTCCTTTATTTCGATGTAACCGTTTTTACACCATCCACCTTCGTTATATTTGCAGAAAAAGACATTACACTTAATTGCCATCGGAATCGACCTCCTCAAGCTTTTGCTTTCTATCTTCTACCATTTCAATTACTCTCTCCAAATCCGAAAGCAATGCTTTAGCCTTCTCCACACTAAGGAACACTTCGCATGGGCATCCATTCGTATCTATTACATCTACACAAACGAGTTGACCATGTGGCTTTACGCTTAGTTTTGCTTTACACTCTTTATAACCACAACTACATCTTATCCACCTATACATCAGAATCACCCTCCTCAAAAAGTTCTTTAAAATCAATATAAATTACTATAATGTCTTCCTGAAGCTCGATTCTTCTCACTCTGTTTATGTGCAACCTCTTTAATTCTTTAGGTTCGATCCATCCAAGAAACACTGTAACCTCAACTTCTGCAAAATTGTAAATTAAATATAGAAACACTTCCCTTATCTTGCTTAAGTCTATCTCCTCACCACTCTCTATTATGAGTTTGTTGTCAAAGATGTCAAGATCCCCCGAAACTTGGTAAGTAGTCGAAGTTGTTTTAACTACCATCAGAATCGACCCCCTCAATCCCAATATACCTTATAACAATTCCAGCAATACACCCTTCCACACGTAACAATGCCATCGGCTATAGTTCTTACTTCCCTTCCACAAATACAGCACTTAGCCATTTTAATTTTGAATTTCAACATCAGAATCGACCTCCTCAAGCTCCAAGATGAAAAACCTTCTGCGTTCGAGTGGTGGTTTCTTCTGCTCCCTTTTCAAGTGCCACTTACAATGTTCTATTGCCTCTTCTTTGCTTGGAGTAGTATAATGAATTTTCATTAGTCCAAAAAGATCCTCCATGACGACTGCATATAACTTAACCATCAGAATCGACCTCCTCAAGCATTTTATCAAAAATAGTCTCAACTCCTTCAGTCTTAGCCCAAACTTTAAGTTCATTATATTCAGCTTTCCACTCCTCTTTCCAAGTTTTTAGATGCTGTTTTAACAAGTGTGGAAGCGGTTTCTCTGGAACTACCAACCTATCTGGATCGCTAAACTCTTTTTTGTAATTATGACAAAATACAAATCCGCAGTCTCCTGACTTACATGGATCTTCTGGAAGAGGGTAAAGCCAAACGCCATATTCACTTTTTAGCTTCGGGCAAAGTAACAATGATTTTTCACTATTCCACCTTTTTGTAAACTCTTCAACACTTATTACTCTCATCATAATCGACCTCCTAACCAAAATCCAAACAAAAATCCCACCACCCATGCAAACGCAGTCATAATTCTGATGAATGTTTTGTGTCTTTGCAATATAAGTTGGTAGTGAAGGCTTAATGGTGCAAACATGGCTGGATTCTTGTTCGATAGTTCCACTAAAAGGTCTCTAAAATCCCATATCGTTTCTACATCACTAATTTTCATCAGAATCGACCTCCTCGACTATCATTTTCAGGATATTTCAGCGTTTAATAAGATACGTAAACGAAGCATAACTTTCCATCACGTTTAGCCTTCTCAAATTCTTCGATGATTTCTTTCCACCTATCTCCAACTTTGAAGATTTCTAAGACAGGATACATTTCCTTCGGATCGAAATAGAATCTCTTCAAACCATGCTTTTCAGCTTCGTCGTCATTGGAAAGTGGGTGTATTTTGAAGTGCCCGCAGAAATAACCATATCTCCTGTATGCAAGCTCCCTAACCTTTATTGTAGGTCTTTTTTCGATAATAGTATATTTCTTGTCGATTTCTTCCCACAAAAGCTCAATCGCACCACCATCTTTGAATCCGATCCTGTAACCTTTTTCGCTAAACTCCTCCCATGCAATATCTTCGAGTTTTTTACCATGATCTTTTACTATCTTCTCAACATCTATCAATTCATAATCTTTCCAATACGCTTTCTCCTTTATTTCGTTTGGTACCTCTTCAAACTCATCCTCGAAGAAATCAACCTCTTCTATATTTTCGCTTTTCTCGTCATCCAACACTTCAAACAAATATATGTCCATTCCCATACGCTATCACCTCAACCCACACCATCCAATTCAGGAATACACTTTTTAAGCACTTCCCAAAGTGCGTACGCTCTGAAGCAGTCGCCACTCAAACCAGTCAGACTCTCCCACTTTCTAGCCATGATTTCCGCTTTCAGCAATTCAGACGGGGCTACCATCTTCATTGCCTCGCTCAGCGTGGTCAATCATCATCACCTTCCTTTTCCAATTTTCTAATAACTCATTAGCTTTAGCCTTATTTTCATACCAAGCTGGTCTCAAATTCTTCACTCTCACTTCTGCAAACTCTGCTAAATCCTCTATCAATTTTAACGTATCTTCCAGCTTTGGCTCTAGCAATTTTAAGCCATGCGTTTCATAGCCAACGTAAACAATTTCTGGTTCACAAAGTTCTATCCATTGTAAAAACGTACTATGATTAAACTTTAGGATCGGTTCTACCGTGATATATTTTTTCTTATGATCTATATTCGAGAAAACATCTAATCTGAATGTAGGTTTTGGTGCTTTGGAAATTAAAGATGTATCCATGTCGGTTTCAGCCGTAATTCCGAGATACAAGTTGTTAGGAATTTTAAACTGCTCAAGCATTAATACGAATACTTCTGGAGCTTTAGTTTGCAAGTAGAATGTTTTATCCCCGTGCTTATTTATTACTTCTAAGATTTTACCGATCCACTCCAGTTTTGCAAATCTAATATCACCCATTGAACATGCAAAGATGTTTTTGGACGAGGGGACTTTGTTAAGTCTCTCTGGATGGAAGTGCGGCTCGTATCTGTAACATTTTTCGCAAATTTTCCTCAATCTTTTGGCTTGTCTCTGAAACGAAACTTCACAGTATTTACACCTATGATAACAGCCCACATAGGGATTCCAGCTCTTAAAGTCTTTATACATTCTCGAACCCAATTCAAAAACGATTGTCATCAGAGTCAGCCTCCTCAATAGAATTCGCTAACAAGCTTGACAATGTTGACAATGTAATCAATTGACTCGTCGTCAAAACCCTCTTTTTTGAGGTATTCTCTGAATTGGTGCTCTCTTTCGGGATAATAATACCATCCCTTTACTTTTCTTAATTCAACACCATTTTCAGTCTGGAACTGTCTTTCAAATCTTAGCATCGGTAAATGGTTGTATTTCATATCCACTGGCTTGAGAATCTCTATAACCAGCATCCCTCTCTTACCCCTTAACTCCATAACCATCACCTCAAATTCTCTCTTTTCTAACCATCAGAATACCTCTCAAATTTGCATTGACACCTAAACTCTTTAATCATCGGCAACTTCCTCCTTCACACTCTCAAGCACCTCTATCGCGAGATGAACCGTCGCAAAAGCACTAAGAGGATTTAGAGCTATCGCTATATCGTTATTTATCATCGTTGCCAATACTCCTATGAAATACGCTTCTTCCTTGTTTTTAGCTAATGATAAAAGTTCGGCAGCTTTATCTACGACAATCGATCCTTTTTTCGCGTCCCAAACTTCCGACGCTATTTTGAACACTTCTGTTATCAATTCTTCCGCTCTTTCCTCATTCATACCTAACTTATCCAACAACTTCTCGTACTCTTTCATAAAATCACCTCATCGTATTAGCAACGACAAACGTCTCGACGATCTCGTAAGCTTTGTCCACCTTCTCCTTCCTCTCCCTCAGGAAATTCATTAGTTTCTTTACATCCCTCAGAAAAGCTATTTTCTTCGGTCTCCCTCTCTTTATTCCGTGTCTTCTTTCGTCCACCAATCCTACAACGTCAAATTTCTTAAGACCCCTAATTGCAGCACTGACTTCCGGCTGTCTTAAACCGGTCTCTCTTTCTATCTCGATAAAGTAGGCTCTCTTCTTCGCTATCAGATATGTAAGCACCGTCGCTTCGAGCCTGTTCAACCCCAACACCTGAAACGCTTCTTCAACTTTCATAAAATCAATTTAGAGTTAAAGTATTTATGTTTTTCGATTTGGAATTGTTCAGTAAGAATTGTTTTTTATAATATATATTTATGAAAGTAGCGATTCTGCCGGGGGTGTATATATGTAAAAGAAAGAAAGTAATAAAAACAAAATAAATAAAAAATAAAACAATGATCCGCATACTGTTACTATCTGGAGGTAAAAATTCAACCGCATTAGCTCTTACAACTAAATACGATTTTGCTTTGCACGTTGATACTACGATAGAGTTCAAAGAAAACACTAAATTCGTAAAGAAATTGTGCAAAGAGTATTCAATCCCTTTAAAAATAATCCGTCCGGAAAAACCGTTTATCTATTACGTATTCAAAAAACCAGTTGAAAGGGGTAAGTACAAGGGTAGAAAGGGATACGGTGTTCCAATGTGCATAAGAAACAAGAGATGGTGCTGTCACACACTAAAGAGGGATCCGGCGTACAGATTTTTAAGGAAATTCGAAGGGGAGAAAATCGTATTCATAACGGGCTACACCGTCGGCGAGGAGTGGAGACTCGAAAAATCACTTTTCAGTGAAGAATACGCTAAAAGATTCGGATTCGAAGCGACGGTAAGAGCACCGCTCATTGAAATGGGCTGGGACGACTCGATGTGCTACGACTTTTGCGAGAAGATGGGAGTGCTGAATCCCTTATACAAATACTTCAACCGATTCGGATGCTGCTTCTGCCCCTGCTACACCATCGCTCATTGGAGAACCCTCTACTTTCACTTCCCTCATTACTTCAAACTCGCAATGCGAATAGAGAAAAAATCTATCAAGCTTTACGGTAGGGGATTCCGCACGGATTACACTCTCGAAGAGCTGGCGGAGCGGTTCGAGCGGGACAGTCGCTAGG
>Ga0180300_10000426_pt1 | contig 18491 bp, 8 predicted proteins | sample GuaBasSediGuay15_FD_121798 | JGI IMG/M metagenome (GOLD analysis project Ga0180300, IMG submission 121798) | Subseafloor sediment microbial communities from Guaymas Basin, Gulf of California, Mexico - Guay15, Core 4569-2, 21-24 cm | ecosystem: Environmental > Aquatic > Marine > Hydrothermal... | reverse complement strand
GTTTTTATTCTTCAGGCAAGACCAATAACCACCATAAAGGATAGTTTCACCTGGGATAATTCAAATATAATTGAAAGCTTTTCGGGTCCAACAACTCCTCTTACCTTCTCCTTTGCAAATGAAGTTTACTCCATTGTTTACAAACTCGTTATGAAAAATCTCGGGGTGAGTCAGAAGATTCTTAATGAACATGGTATGGTGTTCAGGAATATGATAGGTTTTTTGAGTAACAGGGTCTATTATTCCCTTGATAGCTGGTACACTACCCTTGCTTTTCTTCCGGCCTACCAGGCAAACAGGGAATTTATGGAAGGCATGATGGGAGTGAAAAGTTCCTACGACATCAGGGAAAAGCCTGGATTTGGAGGAATTAGAGGAATCTACGAGATAGTAAAAGTTGGCATAAGGATATTATTCTCCTTTGTTCTCCACAGCAGGAATATGGAAAAGTTTAACAGAAGATACCACAGTGCAATGGAATTTTTCAGGAAAAACCTGGAAAAGAAACTTTCCTTAAAAGAATATGCAGGGCTTTATGAACAGATGAAGGGTAAACTCCTTTATCACTGGCTTCCTCCCATTAACAACGATATTTTCACAATGATTTTTTACGGACTTTTGAAGAAATATGTTAATTTCCTTTTCCCGGAAAATGGGCTTTCCCTGCACAATCAGCTTCTTTCAGGAGAAGGGGATATGGAGAGTGCACTTGTTGGAATGAAACTCTCTGAGATTGCAGAAAGAATACGAGCATATCCAGAACTGAAAGATTTACTTCTCAAAGGAAATTCAGGGGAGTTTTTTTATAGAATAAAAGAGAATAAAGAGATAAACGAACTCTTTGACGAATTTCTCTCCCATTATGGAAACCGTTCTGTGAATGAATTAAAATTAGAGATTCCCAACATAAGGGAAAAGCCTGAGAAATTGTTTTCAATACTGAAGAAGATGGTTGAAAAGGAAAATATTTCAACTATCTATACCAGGGGCAGGGATAAACGGAAACTGGCCGAAAAACAGGTATTGAAAATGATATACTCCAGGCCCTTCCCATTCAATCTATTCCACCTTCTACTCTTTAAGTTTCTTCTTTCCCATACGCGGAGATTTATAAAATACAGAGAGAACCAGAGACTATTCAGGAGCAATATATTCGGAGCCGTTAGGGAACTTTTCCTCAATATTGCAAAAGAATTTGTTAAGCAAGGGGTAATTGATAGAGAAGATGACATATTCTTTCTCTCCCATCAGGAAATCTTTTCATATATATTCGGAACATCTGTTACACAGGATTTAAAATCCCTTGTTAGACTCAGAAAAAGAGAGTTCAGAAAAAATCAATACAGAGAACTACCTGAAAGGTTTACAACGGTTGTTCCTCCCTATATCCATCTGCCATCGGGGAAGGAGGAGGAATTCCCAGGAGAGCTTAAAGGTCTTGGATGTTCACCAGGTGTGGTAAAAGGAAGGGTTCAGATTATTAAAGACCCATATTCTCAGGAGATAAAAGGTGATATCATGGTAGCACCACAGACAGACCCGGGTTGGCTTCCCATCTTTCCTTTGTTCAAAGGAATCATAGTTGAACGTGGAAGTCTCCTATCCCATTCTGCAATTGTTGCAAGGGAGATTGGAATCCCAGCCGTTGTGGGTGTGAGGGGGGTGACCAGAATTTTGAAGGATGGAGATATGGTGGAGATGGATGGGTCAAAAGGTGTGATCAGGAAACTGGGAGAAAAAAATGGATAGTGTTGAACTTGTAGAAGAGATTCCACAGAAAGGATTCTGGTCTGAGAAAGAGAAGGAACTCTTTGAGGTTTACGGAAACAGAGGCTACAAAATTTCTTTTGTCCTTGGTGAAACCGGCTGTTTTACGATCTATTCAAAAAAATTGAACAAAGAGACCATTGGCGGAATGGGATTTCTACATGCGCCAGAGGAAAAAGAGGAATTCTTTGCTATGCTTGAGTTTATGGAGGACTGGTTTTCACACCAGGGCGTTAAGAGATATTTTGCACCCATGGACTTTAACACATGGCATACTTACAGAATTCCATCGTCCAATCCAGAGAATCCACTTTTCCCTGGAGAGATGGACTATCCTTTCCATATAAACGAATGGTTGAAGGAATGGGGAATGAAGGTGGTAAAAAAATACTATTCCTATGTTGTGGATGAGTTTGAGGGTGTTCTCAGGTATCTGAAACCGGGGATGAAGCGTGGGAAAAAAGAGGGATTAAGAATAGAAGAGGGCAAGAAGGATATTAAGACAATGGAGATTGTATATAAAATTTCCTGTGAGGCATTTAAAAAGGCATTTCTCTTTGAAAAAATTCCATTTCAGGAGTTTATAGCTATGCATTCGGAGGAGAAAAACAATAGTTTACTTTTTATAGCCTGGCTGGATAATCAGCCTGCAGGTTTCATATTTGGATATCCCTGGGGTAATACCCTTATTGAAAAAACAGTGGCTGTTCTGCCAGAATACAGGAACAGATTCACAGGTACACTGCTTATATACCAGATGTATCTTGCAGGATTGGAGATGGGTTGTAAAAGATTTATACATGCCTTCATGAGAGAATCCATATCAACCCATATATTTTCCAGAAGGTTTGGCAGGATTTACAGGGTGTATTCACTCTATGAAAAGGAACTCAAGTAATCCTGTTTCATACCTTTTTACTGAGAATCTCAACGAAGGGAAAATAGCCCTTTATCAACCTGTGCCTTATGGTTTTAAGAGCATCACTTACGGGGGTTTGCGGGATAGCGTTTATGAAATGGCTGGTGTTCTCAAAGAAAAGGGTGTTGGTCCTGGAGATGAAGTTCTAATAATGCTACCTTTTTCTATAGATATGTATGTAGCTGTTATAAGTGTGCTGGCAAGGGGTGCGTGTGCAGTTTTCGTTGAACCTTGGATGAAGAGAGAGATTTTCAGGAGGGTGTGCAAAAGTATAAAGGGAAGGTTTGCAATCACATCTCCAGCAGGAAAGGTCTTTCTCAGAATGATGGGCTTAAAAAAGGAGTTTATTAGAAGGGGGAAAGGATGTGGAGGAGATGTTCTTCTCGGTATTGAAAATAATTTCCCTGCGGTGATTACATTTACCACAGGAAGTAGCGGAATACCAACCAAGGTAACCAGGACATATGGAGAACTTTTCAGGCAGGTAGATAGACTATCAAGACACATAGAGGATGGTGATTTTGTTGATTTTGTAATGTTTCCCAACCTTGTTTTGCTAAACCTCTACTATATGCGTTCAACCCTTCTTCCACCCAGAAAACTCAAAAAGAATTTTTTAAAAGAAGAAATGGAAAGACTGAGCCTTGATAGGTTGTTTATTTCATCAAGTGCTTTGCCTTTTGCCGTTGACAAAGAAATTGGGAAAAGGCTCCATAGGATTTATACAGGGGGAAGTACAATACCCACAGTTTTTCTTGAATCTACTGGAATTATAAACAAAACTGTTATTTTTTACGGATGCACTCAGATTGAACCAATATCTGTTGTAAGTGGCCAGGAATACGTGGAATGGAAAGGGGATGGTTATTACGCTGGAAAGATAGAGTCCGACCTTGAACACAGGATTTCTTTCATTGAGAAGGATGGAGGGATATTATATGTCAGATTTCCTGGTGAAAACTGGGTTAATACTGGGGACGTGGTTCGTATCAGGAAAGGAGAGATTGAACTCCTTGGAAGGAAGATGGATTTATCTATTTTGAATCAGAGGATTATTTATCCCTATGTATTTCAAAGGATGTTTGAGGATACTGGAAGGGCTATTTTCCCTCTTGCTAAGGAAAATTGTCTTTACATAGTGGTTGAAGGCAGGCGAGACCTAAAACTTGAAAAAGTTATAAAAACAAAGTCTATTGAAAAAACAGGAATAAACCCTGGAGTGGTATTTATGAAAAAGATTCCAAAGGATCCAAGACACGGGGCAAAGGTCGATTCCCGAAAGTTGAAAAAGATAGTGAAAAATTATTTATGAATCCTTTTCAAACGTTGTAATGAGGGAAGAAGAAGAGAATCTCCAAAATATGCAATAAGAACACCGGTTGAAGCAAGGAACCCAAACTGGTTTACGGTATTTAATGGAGCGAGGAGTAGAAAGAGGAAACCTGTACAAAGGATAAAGGATGTTATTCCCATTGGATGTCTGATCACTTCTATCTCACCTTGCTTTGAGGCATAGATAAAATGTATTGTATCATCAACAGCGATTCCTATGAGAATTGGAACGACAATAATAGTCCCGATATCAAGATAGATTTTGAAAAACCCCATAATTCCAAGAACACCCACAATGGGTAATAGATTTGGTGGAATACTGGAGAGACCCTTTTCCCAGCCTGCAATAAAGAGGATCATCATTGTTACTATCAGTATAGATACAGGAAAGGTTACCATCTGGCTTCTATTGATGTAATCAATCAATTTGACATATAGAGGAAGATAACCAGTTTCTTTTACTGATATGCCCTCAACCTCTTCCATCATCTCCTTTATACTATCCATTAGGCTCTTAATTTTTTTGGCGCTTACCACGGGAACCATCACCGTAAACCTTATCCATTTACCGTCCTGAGAAATGTAATTTTGTTCTGGAAGTAGAATGTTGAAACCGGGGATGCTCAATAAATTAAGGTTAAAGTCCGTTAGTGAAAGGCACCTGAATCCTCTTTCACTCAGGACATTCTCAATAGTAACTATCTTTTCAAAGTCACCATGGGGATTTATTAGAAACTCCATTGGAAGATAGTAACCTATGTTTTTTTCTATCCATTCTGAGTCCTGTCTTATCACATCATTTTTTCTGAACATTCCAAGGGTGAAGGTATCTATTTTCAGGTTCAGCATGCCACCTGCGAATAAAACAAAGACAACGACAGAAATGCCAATGATAACATTTCCCTTTTTTCTGACAAATTCTTCTTCCCACCTGTGAAACCTGTGCAGAAGGATTGGACGGGCTGGCTTCAGGTTTTTAAAGAAGGCCAGAAATAAGAGCATGGTCACCAGAAATTCGGCCATAACTCCAATTCCACCGAATATGCCAAGTTGCCTGACACAGGGGATTTTTGAGCCAGCAAGGGAAAGGAATCCCGCAAAGGTTGTGAGGGATGTAAGAAAACAGGGGAATAATATCCTTTTTATATCGGTTTTTTTACTAATTCTGGTGATGTAGGCAATATAAACCATATCAGAAAGCCCATAGATAAGCACAAGCACAGGGAGAATGGAGGTTATCATATTTATCGGAACACCACTGATACCAAAAGATGCAATAAGAATTATTGTTGTTATTATTGTAGTGCATGATGTAAGAATGGATATTTTTACATCTCTGAACACAAGGCCGGATAATATAAACATATAGACAAACACAAGGATAAAAAAATAACCCACATTCTCACGGGTAAGCCAGTTTAATCTTTCGTAAATTGCGGTTGTGCCAGCAATGTGATACCTGTATGGATATTTGTCAAGCACATGCTTTACCTGATTCACAATATCGTGTCTTTTCTCTTCTATATCCAGTCCTTTTTTAATTGGCAGAACAATTAAAACACACATGGAATCCTTTGATAAAAATCTCCTTCTTCCCTTTTCATTGAGAAATGGAGAAAATGGCCCCAGAGGTACATCAATACCCTGTATGGATTTAAGTTCTTTTGCCATTACTTTGAGTTTTTCAATGTTTGTTTGAAGAGTAAATGGGGTGGCTGATTCAAGACCAATCACCAGTTGTTCATCGTTCCCGAATTTCTCAAGGAATTTTCTGTATTCAAGAAGAGTCGGTTCGTTTTCAGGAAACCAGATGCTGAGGCTGTTAGTTATTTTTGCCTTTGTTGAATAAAAAAGTGACAGGGTAACGAGCAAAATGAGAAGAATAATGAACAACCATTTTCTTTCAGAATTCATCCTATCCTCCCCAGAAATTTTTGTATCAGGAATAGCATTGTTATGAAGAGGTTTACGAAATTTCTGAGTGCCCGGTTTTTCATGTAGTCTATCTCTCTGTATATGGTTGAACGAAGGATAGTATAAAAGGCGTCGGCCAATAGATTAAATATGAATAGAACTGCTGAAAGCACAAGAATTCGCTCTCTTCTAAAGATAAAAAGCCAGGGAAGAACTACGATCAAAAAAGAGACCACTGAACCACAATGGATAAAAATCTTTCTCCATCGTCTAAAAAACCTGCTGACAACGTTTCTGTCAAGATACCAGTGCCTCCATAGGAGCGTTAAATGTGTGGAAACAGAAACAAGGAAGACTGTGGAAAGAAAATCTTCAAGGGAAAAGAAATTTGCAGCAAAAACAATGGCTATGGGAATATAGACAAGTTTCAGAACCGCCTTTGTTCTGAATAAGGCCGGATCGTCACCGGGTTTCACCCTGAATACAATATTCATAAAGAGAAAACCAAAGAAAAAGAGCAGAGTTGGAATGTAGTAATTGAGACCACAAAGAGCCCATGCTGCGTAACTTGTAAGTATTATTGTAATAAGTCCGCTTGAACCTATTTTATGCACCCTGTAGGTAAGAATAATAGTAGTGACGATAATAAAAATTAGAATCATTACCTGAAGAAAGACCATTTCAGTGGGTTTGGTTATAAGTTTGTAAAGAATGAAAAATGTTCCAAGAGGAATTATCAGATTATCACTTCCTTCCAGGGAGATGGACTCAAGGCATGTTACAAGAATAGCAACAACCAGACTGATAAGGAGGGAGTTTACCCTGCTTACGTTTGTGAATAGTAGTATAGGTATATGAACAATAAGAAAAGTTGCGAAGAAGAAGGTTACAGAGCCTTCAAGGCTCTTGAGATCTGTCTGCACCCTGTATTTTACATGACCGTACGACTTCCCTATAAGGGCAGCAAGTGGGTCAGAGATAGCGAGAACAGCCATAGAGACCGCATAAAGGACAAAGTTGTTGTGCGAAAGGACATAAACAATGAAGATTGAAATGGGGAAATAGAACTCACCTTTTGTTTTCCTTTCCACGCCACCAATGGAGCTCAAGAGCCCCTTTTTTTCACCTACTATGAGAATTATTAAAAAGGAAACAGCAAGTATAAAGAGGGTTAATGTATATTTAAACACTAGGGGAAACACAATGGAGATTGATGCACTTAGAAAATGGACGCCTTTCCTTGTCCACTCAACCGGAACAGATTTCTTTTTGTGGATAACCTCTGCTATTATAAAAAGAAATATATATCCACAACCGAAACCGAGCGCCTTAATTACCTCAAGTAGAACAGGACTCATAGTTTCTCCTCAATTACAATTCTGGAATAAAAAAATGCTCTGTCCCTCTTCAGGAATTCCCTTGCAATACCAGCATGGGAGACTACGAACTTTTTGTATTCAGGCGGAGATTCTCGTGGTGCAAGCATGTTTCTATAAACAATTCTGGCACCTTTTTTTGCACTTCTTAGAATCTGCCCATATATATTCTTGAAACTGTTATAATCCATATACTCAAAAATATCGGAGAGGTTGAATCCATCGTATCTTAAAATCAGTGCTTTTTCTACGGGCCCCTGGACAATTTTTATCCTGTCAAGCCTATCCTTTATCTTCTGGAAATTTTTTTTTCTCAAATAATAAGGGAGGCAAACTTTGAAATTACCATGGAGTATGAAGTCAACATATGGGTTGTCAGATGCTGGAACATTTATAATTCCTCTATCAACCCGCCATTTAATATTAACTGCAACGGGTTCATTCACATAACGGAAGAATTCGGGGTCTCTACCAAGATGCCCCATAAGGAATTTACTGAAAAATATCCTGAATATTAGTTTCCAAAAGAAGTTGTTCCAATTCCTTTTGAAAAACTCAAGCCTCTCCTTTCTTGTGTTAAGGGCGAATAGTTTTTCAATGGTTTTTCTTCTGTGAACCAGAGGCAAAATGTATCTTCTGAAAATGGCAAAGTATCGCTCAAATTTACCTGCAAAAATAATTCCTTTTTTTATGATACCAGGGTGATTGTCCCAGTAAATCTGTGCCCCTTCCGGCATATCCCTTTTTATGGTGTTGTATATCTCAATCCTTTCATCCGATTCTACTATTCCAAAGAATTTCAGCACATTATCGTGAGAGAGATTTTTGAATGCAGCGATTTTCAGGTAGAATAGAGCAATCTGGGCAGGACTGATATCAACACCAACCACAAGATCAGGGTCTTCTGTAAGGAGGGAAAGAGTATTATCACCCCCTGAAATTATGGATAGATATTTCCCACTCTTTTTAATTGAAAGGGCCTTTAAAAGTATTTCCGTATCTTCCCAGCAATTGGCATATCTGATAATTTCAAACTTCTTTTCCAGCATGTTTTGATTATAAAGGATGTTTGCAACAATGTAAACCCATAATTTATCCCTACATTCCTTTTATATAAATTTCTGCTCTAAAATCTATTTTGTGAAATCATCAGGCTTGTTTAATTTTACTGAGCATATAAGCCCTCCAAATACTAAAAGAAACTCTGAAAATTCACATTTATAATTCCTAATGCGGTCTCATAATTTTTATTTGAATTTTTGTATTCGGTTATTCCCTTGACCCTGAATTTTTTTTCTGTAAAATTTCTATATGCATATAATACTGCTTCTGTTGGCGCTGGATCTTTCAGCATTAAAAGAATATGGGAATACCAACTTCCAGGTGAAGGGATACAACACTTGGACAAGGAATGGTCCTTTCGGCGGTTTTGTGAATAGCCTCACCTATGACGGAAGTAATGTATATGCAGGCCTTCTTCTGAACGGTGTTTACAAAAATGTGTTTGGTGCATGGTCCAATGTATCCCCTGATTTCAGGTTTGAGAATGTGATTGTGGTTTATGCTAAGGGTAAGGATACAATTTTTGCTGGAGTTGAATCTGGTGGTCTATGGGAAACCATGGATGGTGGAGGTAGCTGGTTTAAAAATACTGACATTCCTGATACATTCACTGTGAGTGCAATCTATGCGGTTGATGATACCATAATTTTTCTTGGAACAGACAAACATGGGATTTACAGAAGTACAAATGGGGGTATCAACTGGTTCAGCGCAAGCAATTCCCAGATAGATACGCTCACGGTTACCTCCTTTGCCTATGATTCATCAACCTACACAATCTATGCAGGGACAAATGGAGGTATTTTCAGAAGTTCTATTGGCCCCGTTGCATGGAGCAAGATTAACTCTCCCAATAATGTGAATGCCCTCCTCTTCACCCAGAATATACTTTATGCAGGATGTGATGCTGGACTTTTGTATATGATTACTACACCTCCATGGCAATCAACAAATATTCTTGCACCTGTATCAGGAATCACAAAGGTTCCTGATATTGATTCAATTTTTGTCTCCACCCAGACAGCAGGTGTATGGACTGGATTAATAGGAAATGACAGTCTTTACAAGACGAACAACGGGCTTGTTTATGACTTTACAAACTCTATAATTGCAATAAGTGATACAATTTATGCAGGAACATGTGGTGGTGTTTATATATCCACAGACCTTGGAAACCTCTGGTATGAAAATAATCAGGGGCTTGATGCATGTATTGTCTGGGATATTGAAATCAATCCTGTGAATCGTCATTCCCTTTATGCTGCAACCCTTGGAGGTATATTCATAAGTGATGACAACGGCCTCTCCTGGTCAAGGATGGGGAATCCTCCACCTATTCCTCTATTTTTAACCATTTCAATAAGTCCTGCAGACACAAATATATTTCTTGCAGGCGGATACAATGTTCTATACAGAACTGCCAACCATGGCACCTCATGGTCGGAAAGGTTAATGACCCTTGACTACTTTAATGATGTGAAGTTTAACCCTAACAATCCCGCAACAGCCTTTGCAGTAACCTCTTCTGAGATATACAGGAGCACTGATGGTGGTATCAACTGGACAAATGTCTATTCAGGAATCAATATGACAAAGATTGCTTATCCTGTCACAAATCCCGATACCCTTTTCATAACTGCAAGGGATGGGATTCTGAGAAGTGATGACAACGGAGGAACATTTAACCTTTTGAATTCAGGGCTTCCATCTGGAAATTTCAGGGCTATCGCATGTGATGGTTATTTTGGAAACCTCCTCTGGTCTTCACCTGATTACCCAGCCTTACCATCCATATACATATCCAATGATGCTGGAGGAACCTGGAGTCCTTCCCTTGGCATTGATCTATGGATAAGGGATTTGTACACAATAACAGGATATCCTTTCCTTGTTTATGCCTCTGACTTCAACAACAGGGTTTTTATGCTATCCAATGGTGGTACAGAATGGATAAGCATCCCGCAGACAGAAACAACCAACATCAATTACACCACTATGTTCAATCCAGGTACCCATACCCTCTTCCTTGGTGACCACTCAGGTGTTTTGAGTTATACGGATACCTTGATAGACACCCTAACAGCAAGCCCTTCATTCGGAGTTTTTTCACCTGATGGTGATATGTCCAATGACACCATTGCCATTCACTTAAATGTCTCTGACAGGCAGGGTATATATTACTGGAAGGCATCCATTGTTCAGGGTAGTGATACAATACAGCAGGATGAAGGGTTCGGATATCCTGATTCCATAATGGTATGGGATGGTTTTGACTCCTCTGGTGTCTTAAGGAATAATGGTTTATATGATTTCAGAGTCTTCATAGTTGATGGATTTCTGAACCTTGATTCAGTATCAACATCTATTCAGATGAGCAAGCAACCCATGGTTTCAGGATTAAATACAGCCACCCAGATTCCATCAGGCAGAAAAGTAGCATATGACATTAGTTCGGGCAGAGTGCACATAGTTTACACAACATTCCCCTATGGAGAAATCTTCTACACCTATACAGATGATGGTAATGTATTCTCTGAGCCTGTTGACCTGAGTAATTCAAAAGCGGATACATCAGGTAATCCCCTAATACTTTTAACAGGGAGCGACAACAACATATTTGTGATATGGGAGGAAAAAATATCAGGGTTGACCCGTATATTCGCAAGGAGGAATGCTGGTGGAGTATGGGAATCCCCTGAGCAGATTACTTCAATTGGTAATACAGTCAAGCCCTCAGCAGTTGGTGATGATAATGGTGATGTGATGCTTGTCTGGGAACAGAAGGCAACAGGTGAAATCTACTACTCAATCTACTATGCCAGTACACTCTCATGGAGTTCACCAGCAAATCTTTCCCAGTCCTCTGGAAATTCCTTTGACCCATTTGTAATAAAATATGGAAGTGATAAGATTGTTTTCTACTGCGATGATACTGGAACCCCACAGCCTGCAATAAAAATGAGAAGATATAATGGAACGTGGCAGGCAGAAACAACCATAACAGGCACGGGCAACCTTTCACATCCCTTTGCCATATCAGACGGTCTGGGTTGTATCCACCTTGTTTGGGAGGATACCCGTCTTGGGAACACTGATATTTATTATAAACAGTACAAACCTGGAACTGGGTGGCTCCCTGATACAAACCTCACAAACACAATTGGCATTTCAAAACATCCCACCCTGTCTCTGGATTCCCTTGGTAATCTCTATCTCTTCTGGCAGGAGGATGAGAAGGTTTGCATGAAAATCCATGACCACCAGAATGGCTGGCTGGAAACAGAGGTAATATCAACAACAGGGGATTCTGCATTCTCCCCATCCTCCTCAGAGCAACCATACGTTGTCTGGACAGAGGGAAATTCTTTTCCCTATACAATTAGATTCTATATCGCAACCCATACAGATACTACAGGACCAAGCATCACCATAGAGGCACCTGAAACCACCTATCTAAACACAGAACTGGGGATAAGGTTATTAACCGATGAACCTCTAATTTCAAACCCTGTTGCAAGGCTCATTGATTCCTTCAATGATTCACTTGATTTCACCGTCACAAAGATAGACAACTACACCTATGCAGGCTCACTACTTGTTTCTGGCCTATCAACGGGTATGGGTGAAATCAGGGTCTATGCCTCGGATGTTTCCGGGAACTCAACACTGGAGATAAAGCCAATACTTATAGATTCCCTGGACACAATCCCACCTGTATTAACAATAACTGCACCTGATACAGGCTTCCTTGGTGACACACTACATTTCACAATAGTTTCATCTGAATCACTTGCCGGTGTACCCACATCAGTTCTGTACGATGTGAATGGTGATTCACTTGTATGCTCGGTTGTTCAAACAGGCCACCTCACCTATGGGGGTCATGTGTATCTGAATGGAATATCCCTTGGAATGGCCTATCTTGTTGCCCGTGGTACAGACCTGAGGAACAATACTGGAATAGATTCATCACAGGTGTTTATAACATACACTGACACAATCCCTCCACTGATTGAGGTCAACTATTCTGATACCATTTACATTGGAGATTCAATCTTTGTTTATATATCTTCAGAAGAATTTATCTCTCATTCCCCTGTGGTTTCACTTATCTCAGGGGATGATACACTTTATCTGGATGTTGTACCTACAAGCATGGATACAGAGTACGTTGCCAGTGGACTTGTGAGTGGAATGCCTTCCGGGGATGCCCAACTTTACATCACCTATTCAGATACAATGGGGAACTCGGGTGATACACTACTTGGAGTATTTATAGGGACAAAGGGCGCCTTCTTCCCTGATGACTCATGCTTTATCTATCCAAATCCTGTTAGGGGTGACCAGGCTCACATTGTATTTTATCTAAATCAGGATGCCAGGGTTCGTGTAGAATTATACAATCTTACAGGAAAGCTTGTTCAAACCCTATTGAATGAGGATTATCCAGGTGGCATTCTTCACGATATACCCTTCTCCATCCAGAACCTTGGAACAGACATATACTTTGTTAGATTTATTGCCACGGGGAATAATAACAGAAGGGTTATTATCAAAAAACTCGGGGTGGTTAAATGATATCCCTGATTCTGCTTTTCTCACAGACATCACCTGGATTGAGTTTTCTTAATATGAAGATTGACGGGAAGGTGATTGCCCTTGGTGGTGCTTATACAGGAATTATCTCACCTGAGGGGGCATACTTTAACCCGGCAATTGCAGGGGAGTTTAAGGGACTCAACTTCTCTTCAGCCTATTCATACTATTTTCTCGGAAGCCATCTAATCTCCATATCCAGCATTATTCCACTTAATGGTGAAAAGGGCATGGGTTTTGGCTTGAGGGGTTTTTATACAGGTGGTATAGAATACAGACCTGAAGATGACCCCTGGAATCTATCGTATTACAGTTCCTACTTTCTTATTGGACACATAGACTATGGAATGAGGCTGAACAACCTCTTTCTTGGTGCAGGCCTGAACATCGGTAATTTCAAGATAGAACATTCAGGTGGAACAGGGGTCTTTCTTAATGCTGGAGTGAAATACACAGATGAAATGTTTAATGCCGGATTGAGCATAACAAACCTTGGAACAAGAATATTGAGAACCTCACTTCCAATCACTGTTCAGGCAGGTGGAGGACTGAATCTGTTTGATAAAAAACTTCATCCAGTTGTGGACATAAGATACACCCTGAAAGCAGGCTTATCTGCAAATGCAGGAATAGAGTTTTCTCCTGTTGAGATATTCTCCCTGAGGGCTGGATACAACCCTGACATTACATCCTCTGGACTCTTCAAGGGAATCACAATGGGATTTGGTCTGAACTTGAAAACCCTTTCAATAAACTATGCAGCAATCCCCGGAAGCAATCTTGGGGTTTCCCATTTCTTTACAATTTCATATTCTCCTGGAAGGGAGGAGAAACCTAAAAAGATTGCTGTTCAGGAGACATTCTCAAAAGAGAGGATGATGAGTGACAAACTTGTTGAACAGGGAATCTCTTATTTCAAGGAAAAGAAATACAAAGAGGCGATGAACTACTTTGACCTTTCCCTTATATGGAATCCAAACAACAGGGATGCAAAACAATGGCTTGATAAGGTGACCAATATTCTGAATGCACAGGAAGTAGAGAAATATATAAGCCTTGGTAAAAATAAGATGGCATCTGGTGATTACCTGAATGCAGTCTATTACTTCGGGAAAGCACTCTCCATTGACTCAACAAATCAGACGGCCATAAAACTTAAAAGGAAGGCTGAAGAAAAAATAAGAAGGGGTGTAAAATCCATATCCACAAGGGAAATGGAACTTGCCTTAAAATATTATAGAATGGGGGATTACAGCAGGGCAATGTCAATATGGGAAAAACTCCTCAAAAAAGACCCAACAAACAAAAAGGTGAAAAATTATATTTCCAGTGCAAAAAACAAGATGCTGGAAGAAGTTTCCTCTGGAATTAAAAAGATTGACCTTTACATAAAGCAGGAGAAACTCAAATCTGCCACATACCTTGTTGATAAACTTTTGAAAAAGTACAAAGGAAACAAGAGCCTCCTGAAGAGAAAGTCTAAAATCAATGAACTTATCTCTCAAAAGGTCAAATTCTATCTGTCAAAGGGTAAAAAGGCTTATGCAAACGGTGATATATCCTCTGCAGAAAGATACTTTGAGAAGGTGCTGGAGTATCAACCTGGAAACAAGACTGCACTGGGGTATCTTGAAAAGATTGGAAAAACAATGGTCAAAAACAGGAAAGACGAAGCAGACAGATACTATATATTAGGGATTGAAGCCTATACAAAAAACAACTATGAACTGGCAATAAAATACTGGGAAAAGGCATTGAAACTCTATCCTAATTACCCCAATGCAAAAGAGAACATCCAGAGGGCAAAACTTAAATTAAAGGAACTCAAAAAGTCTGACTGATTTATGAGAATATCCATAAGGCTGAAGTTTATAATACTGATTTTCCTCCTCCTGACAATTGTTACACTTCTTATTTTCTACTTCACCCTTGACAGGGTGAGGGAAGCGCTATCCCATGAGATTAAACTCCAGGGTGAACTAATAGGAAGAATGATTGCCCTGAATGCTGAAGACCCCCTGATAACAAATGATGACCTTTACCTTGCAACAATCGTAGCAGACGCTTCAAAGAACGAGGGGGTAATCTATGCATTTATCACAGACAGGGAAGGCAGGATAAGGGCACATAACGATGTGAGATGGATCGGGAAAAATGTGAATGACTATAAATTCCCCGGAAATGTTTACAGGGTTGTACACCCCATTCTTCTTGCCGGTAAAAAGGAGATTGGGAAGGTTTATATTGGTCTTGACATTGGAAGGATTGAATCGACAACCCAGAAGATTCAACTGATTTTAATAATTATTTCATCCATAGGCCTATTTCTTGGTATAATTGGTTCTGTGATACTATCCAGTTTCATGAGCAGACCTATAAAGCAACTTGTTCATGGTGTCCAGCAGATTGCAAAAGGAAAGTACGATGTAAGGATTAAGATAAAATCAAGGGATGAGATAGGTGAATTAACAGAGGCATTCAACAACATGGCAAAGAGTTTGAAGGAGAAGGAGCAGATAAAGGATGCCTTCAGGAGATATGTTTCCCATCAGGTTGCAGAGGAGATATTCAAAGACCCTGACAAGTATGTGAATCTTTTGAAAGGGACAAGGAAAAAGGTAACAGTGCTTTTTGCGGATGTCAGAAAATTCACCCCCCTCTCAGAGAAACTTCCGCCAGAACAGGTTGTTGCACTTCTGAACGAACTCCTTTCAGCAATGACCAATGTTGTATTCAGATACGAAGGGACAATTGATAAGTTTATTGGCGACTGTCTCATGGCTGTTTATGGTGCACCCATTGAACATTCAGATGACCCGAACAGGGCAGTGATGTCTGCAGTGGATATACAGAAGGAAATCCAGAAAATCAATGAGAGGAGGAAGAGGTTTGGACAGCCCACCATGAGCATTGGTATTGGTATAAATTCAGGAGAGGCAGTCGTGGGTAATATTGGTTCTCAGGAAAGGCTTGATTACACGGTTATTGGTGATACCGTGAATCTTGCTTCAAGACTACAGGAGGTGGCTGGGGGCGGTGAGATTATTATATCTGAAAGGGTATTCAATGAGATTAATGTCCCATTCACATTCCAGGGTCCCTATCTTATCAAGGTCAAGGGCAAGGAAAACCCAGTGAGGATATACAAACTCATAACAGAGCAACCCCCTCCACAAAACAGCACCTGATAAAGGGGCTTGACAGAAACAAACAATGAAGTTATCCGATTAAGAGTAACATAAAAGGAGGTTATCATGTTTAGAGGTCTTATATTCCTTATTATACCCCTTGTTGGTTTTTCATTTGAAAGGGGTGGAGTGAAGGTTGATGTTTCTTCCAGCACAAAAAATGCATGGATTGTTGAATTTAGCCTTGAAACATACAGTATTGATGAGAAGATGATTGATGGCAAAACTTACTCTGTTATAAAAATTCCTGAATTCCCCAATCTGCTTAAAAGGGGTTTCCCTTCCCTTCCTGTGATTGCAAAATCCCTTGCTATCCCACCTGATGCAGAGATAGGTTACAGGGTGCTGAAGATTGAGTCGGAAAAAATTTCGGTAAACCCTGTGATACCATCAAAAGGGAATCTTTACAGAAATCAGGACCCTGACAGGATTCCTTACACCTTTGGAAAGGTCTATAATGAAGATACATACTTTCCCTCTTCCATCATAGAACTGGGGAAACCCTATATACTGAGAGATTACAGGGGGATCCCATTCAGGATATATCCAATAAGATACAATGGGAAAAGGAGAGAGATAGAGGTTGTTAAAAGGATGACTGTTGAATTTTATGTTAAGGGTAAAGGTTTAGAGAATGTTAAGTCCCATTTTGGAAGGGTGAATGGTTGGTTCAGGCCAATTTACAAAAACCATTTCATCAATCTGGAACAGGCAAAGTATGATACACTTAACGAGGATGCAGGGAATATACTTGTGATAACCACACAGGAGTATTACAATGCAATACTACCATATGTCAGGTGGAAAAGACAGAAAGGGTTTTACACAAGGATAGCACTTTACCCTGATTCAACTGGTTCAGGGAACACAAATATTCAGAACTACATATCCAATGAATACTACAATAATGGTCTCACATTTGTTTTACTTGTGGGGGATATTGAGGACATACCCTCTAAACGTTCAGATGTTGGAGTACAGGCAGATTCTGCAGCAGACCCATTCTATGGTTGTGTTGAAGGCAATGATTATTATCCTGACCTTTTTGTGGGCAGATTCTCATGTGATGATACAAACCAGGTGAAGACAATGGTCTACAGGACAATTCAGTACGAGAAAAATCCAGACCCTACTGCAGAATGGTATCACATGGCAACTGGTGTGGCATCAGATGAAGGGAGTCCGGCTGATTCTGAAAGGGCAAACTGGTTGAGGGATACCCTGCTTGCCTCTACCTACACCCTTGTTGATAGGATTTATCAGCCCAATGGGAATGCCACACAGATATCCAGTGCCCTGAATGAGGGAAGGAGCCTTGTGAACTATATCGGGCATGGAGATGTTACCTACTGGGCCTCTGTTTACTATGACATCTCCAATATAAATGCTCTCACCAATACCAGTAAACTACCTGCAATAATATCGGTTGCATGCCTGAATGGTGTTTTTTCAAAGGAGTGTTTTGGTGAGGCATGGTTGAGGGCAACAAATGGCTCCTATGACCAGCCAACAGGTGCAATTGCAATTGAGGCTGCATCAATCTATCAATCATGGGTACCTCCAACTGTTGGGCAAAGGGAGGCAGTGAACCTCCTCGCACACTTTGACCGCCATACCTTTGGCGGGATTGTTGAAAACGGTAATTGTTACATGATAGATGTCTATGGCAACCCTGATGGTGTTGAAATATTTGAGACATGGATTATCTTTGGAGACCCGTCTGTCCAGTTGTTTACAGATACACCAGCACCACTGACAGTATCCCATGCCTCAACCATTGTTGTTGGTGCAACCAGTTTTACTGTTGATGCAGGCATTGAAGGAGCACTATGTGCCCTGTATGACTCCACAACAAATACACTCATTGGAAGGGCATACACAGATGCATCTGGAAGTGCCACAATCACCTTCTCCCCTATCGCATCACCTGGTGAACTGAAACTGACTGTTACTGCATTCAACCATACTCCCTATATAACAAACATTCAGGTGATTGCTCCAAATGGCCCTTATCTGAGTTATGCTGGAAACAACATTGACGACTCATCAGGGAACAACAATGGGAGGCTCAATCCAGGTGAAACAATAAATCTCACTGTAAAGGCAACAAACAGTGGAAGTGACCCTGGTAATGGGGTGTATGGAATACTCACAAGTTCCAGTTCCCTCATAAGTATTACGGTTGATTCCTCCTACTATGGCCATATAGGTGTAAATGACACAGTTCCATCATTAACACCTTACATCTTCAGCATCTCTTCAGATGCCGAAGATGGCCAACAGATTGCATTCACTGTGGTATTTCATGATTCTGTTGATTCAACCTGGAGTTCAGAT
>Ga0180300_10000425_pt1 | contig 18497 bp, 22 predicted proteins | sample GuaBasSediGuay15_FD_121798 | JGI IMG/M metagenome (GOLD analysis project Ga0180300, IMG submission 121798) | Subseafloor sediment microbial communities from Guaymas Basin, Gulf of California, Mexico - Guay15, Core 4569-2, 21-24 cm | ecosystem: Environmental > Aquatic > Marine > Hydrothermal... | reverse complement strand
TGTTAATAGTGATAGTATAATCATAAGGCCTATAAGGGATGCCATATGGCTAGCTCTTCACGGTAAGAAAATAGGGAGGATAATGCCTAAGGAGATCGAGGAGGAGAGCCTTCGTGAGCAGGAAAAGCTCTCCAAACATTAAAATATTATTGGATACGTCGTTCCTCCTGCCAATATTGGGTTTTGAAACATCCCGTGAAGTAATGAATACATTTCAAAAAGCTATATGCTCATACATTATACTACAATGACATTAGCATACTGGAGGCATTATGGAAGATAGTAAAGGTCATAAAAGGTGAAAGGAGTGAGATTAAGCGAATACTAGGAGGGATCATCGCAATAAGGAATACTATGGAATATGCGCCCATAAACGAGAAGGCCATCGAGAACTCAATTAGTATGTATAAGTTAGGTCATAGGGATATGATAGATAACCTACTATATTCAATAGCGCTATCAGAAGGATTAAGACTACTAACAGTGGATAAGGAGTTGATAAATTTCATTGAAAAGCACGGACTTCCTAGGCAGTACATACTGACACCTAAGGAACTCACCCAAATAGACTAAGTATTGGTAAGGAAGACGAGCGATTTAGTCTAGAACGCTCAACATCGAATGATCTTAGTCTTTGACCTCAATTACCTTAACTATCTTCACCTTACTGGCTCTCGTGATGACCACTTTCACATTAGATCCTAACTTAAAGAGATCGAAGTACTTTACGTCAACAATGTAAGCTAACGTCTCCCCTGGCTTTAAGCCATTTACTGGATCTCCATACTTAGTCCTAATTGAGACCGTACCGTATACCTCATCATACCTTGATTTAATTACCTCAATTAGACCATCTAGCGTAAAATTGTAAGGGTCGAAGGAAGTATTATTGAGGAAAGGTATAATTTCCTTGTCAGTAAACCATACGCCATGAGGAGCAACTTCTAATATTACAAATGCAGTTCCATTTCTAGCACCTACTATCCTTTTATGATCGACAACGCCCTCAATAACTACAGGCCAATGAAGATAAGCATAATATGCAACATAGATAACTAAAGGCGCAATTAGAATCCCCATTATAATAAGGAAAATCAACCTCATTGACCTCATCACCTCTTACATTATAGAGTGAGTATAAAAATATGTTTTAATTAAGATCATCAGTAAGCTCCCTGAGCGTGTAATTTCCTAATACATAGAGGAAGCGTTAGCATTTTCATGGACTATCACCTCTTATAATTTCTCTCTCCTTAAACTCTAGCTCAAACCAATCTGATAATACTTCTAGAATGAAGTCAACTGGCATTGGTCTATTGGAATCAGCTATTGTCGCTCCATATGATGGTGCAAAACTATAGCATATCATTAAGGGATCGTACTCACATATTTCCTTGTGTGAATATAATCCGACAGCATATAATGCCTTTATGAGCGCTCTTGTCTTCCCACCAATGGCTACGAATGTGGCATTGAGCTCTATATTCCTTGGGTAAATTACTTTCGTAAAGAAGTTCCTAAGTGGTGGCGCTACAGTTAGCCTAGTTTCAGTTCCATTAAATGTGACAATGGTCTCGTTCATGAGCTGCCTTGCTATCCAATCTCCATCAACCATTATTACTACATGTCTGCCTTCTGGAATTAGGTCTGAGAAGAGCTCTTTTAGGGTCTCAACATCGTTTGGCAGTTCCTTGATGCTACTTACTTTTATCCCCATATCCCTTAGCGCGTCTAATGTCATATTAAGTAACTCATTAGTATCGCCTATATGAATGACAATTATATCCTTTGGAATGTGTATGTTCTCAGTGTCAATTTGTAATTCCTTACTCACTTGAGCTCTAGTGGGCGTATACAATTTATGGTATAATATGAAGCTGATAAGAATCAGTAGTAATATCGATAATAATGTTAATAAGCGTGATTTTTCCACTTGATAACCCCTCAGAAACATATAACATCTTGTACATATATAAGTGTAACATCTTGTACGTTTTATTCAAACATGAACTCCAAGATATCTTAAGTTCTATGAATGTTAAACGTTAAACTTAAATTGAATATGTTTAACTTAATCAGGGTGTATTTGTGGAGAGATATAGGGTTAAGGTGCATAAAAAGGGGTTAATAGTCATTCCTGCTAATGTAAGAAAGAGGTTCGGTATTCATGAGGGTACATATTTAGAGCTTGTAGTTGAAGATAATAGCATACGATTAATTGTACCTAGGAGTCTTAAGGATGCCTTTGGAGTTGATGGTAAGAGAGCAATGGAGGTTGTAAAGCTTATTCATGCTTCAAGGAGGGTAGAGGTTGAAAAGGAGATACGTCCTTGATGCTGGTATCTTGGCTCTCTATTTCGCTGGACACGAAGGTGCTAAGGAGTACATTTATGCTGCATATGAGGACAAAGCGAGCGTATTCATGTGTGAGGTTAATGTAGCGGAGTTCTTATATAATTATGCCAAAGTCTTTGGCTGGAATGCGGCATTAGTAAAGAACGACTTATTGCGTAATAGCCCAATAACTATTGTAGGCGTAGATGAGGATTTAACCATTAGAGCTGCTAAGCTTAAACTCAAATATCATAATGTATTATCATTAGCGGATTGCTATCTCATAGCATTGGCGAAGCGATATGGAGCTATTATAGTAACAACTGATCACAACATAAAAGAAGTCAAAGAGGCGTCCACGATATTATTGGAGTCACTATAATACCTAATATTCGTGTGAATTTGTACTTAGCAAAGCTTAATAGTCAGTTTTACTCAGCTATACTATAGGTGAACCTAGTTTGACTCTTAAGTTAAAGGTTGGAAGAAAGGGTTATATCATCTTACCTAAGGCAATTCGTGAGGCTATCGGTATTGATGAGGGCGACGAAGTTATTGTTGAGATTAAGGATGGAATCATACTTAAGCCTGCTAAGAGAAAAGTTGATATAGAGAAACTTAAGGAGTCCTTAAAAAGGCATGTTGAAACATTGAAAAGGATACCTGGTAGAACAGAACCTAAACCAGGCGAGCTGGCACAGGCGTATCTCGAGGAGGAGTTCGAATAATGAAAGTGTTCATAGACGCCCCACTCTTCATATACCTCAATACATTAACGGATTCCAGAGATAGGATCTTATATGAGAATTTCTATATAGAGGTCTTAACTAAATATAAGCCTTATACTGATGTACTCGTTCTTGATGAGCTAATCTACGTTTCTAAGAAAAGATATGGTATCCCATATGATGTTTCAATAGAGTTCATACAATCAAATGTACTTCCCTACATATCTATACTTAATTTAGGTGAAGACGAATATAATCATGCAACAAAGTTGCTAGTAAAGTACAATCTTAGGCCTTCAAATGCCCTTCACTTAGGAGCAATGGTTAACAATGGCATTACTTTAGTGGTTAGTGAAGATAAGGAATTTGATAAAGTACCTACAGTAAAAAGGTTATGGGTAGACTAACAGTTATAATTCATCAAATCATATCTATGATAATCTTCAATTTTATCCCCTAGATCTAATTAAAGATTTAGCCTCCGAATGATAAATACATAATTTGAAGAATTTTCTCTCAGCACCTTATCTGGTCGATAACTTTATGTGGTTTACTCTTTGCTACAAAAGTTAAATATAGATTTAATTAGTATACCCTACAGGTGATATTGCATGACGATAATAACTATGTCCGTAGAAGATTGTAACGATAACTTGGTAGCACCTCCTTTCGATAAGGCAAGCTATTACATATTGTCTATAATAGAGCCAAACATTATTAGAAGCATTAAGAGCCCTCGTATAGGAGTTAAACTAAGCGAATATTTCGCTAAGCTAGGGATTAATATCGCCATAATATCTGTTACGTGGAATGGAAAGAAGGGCTATTCAAGAATTACATACTGAGATCCTTCAAGTTAATGCAAGAAATACAATAGAGATCGTTGAGGAATTCTTTACTGGGGATATTGATGAAGGATGTAATGGTCAATGGTCTTAGAGCGTTAATAATAGCTGGTTCTACGAGAGCAAAAAGCAATAGTTTATTGCTTGCAAAGAAAGCGGCATCCCTACTTACAGATAAGGGTGTGAAAACAGAAATTATAGAGTTGAGGAAATACCACATAAGTGATTGTACTGGTTGTCGCCGTTGTATCGAAATAAATAGATGCTGTATTCACGATGATATGAGTATAAAGATAATTCCTTGTCTCCTTAAAAGTCATATTCTGATTATCTCAAGCCCAGTCTACTTTGATAATGTATCCAGTCTCGTAAAGAGATTTATGGATAGAACATGGTGTATCCGTGGGTTCTTACGTAATAAAGTACTAGGTGCTATAGTTATTGGAAGAGGATACGGTCTAGACATGGCCATAGCAGCGATTTATAATTGGGGATTAAAACATGAAATGATAATATGCCATAGGGGAGTTAGGGCACATGCATATAATTACGGTGAGGTCATGGACGATAAGAGAGCCTTAAAGGATTTAAGTAATATGTGCTCTAGGCTTTTTGAAATCTCTAGCATGCTCCACAGTAATACTCAAGATTGAATTTTAATGTGTGTTGACTGACGCTCAGTCAGGGATACATATAAAAAACGAGAGCGCAACTGTGATTAGAGTCACATACGCCTTAAAGAGCTTCCTCTCTTCCTCCAGCCATTATACCTATTATCCAGCCAGTTATCCTTATACTATATGTTCATATGAGAAACTACGTTGAAGAGCAACTTATTGAGTTGAGTCATGTATTGAGAAATCCAGTAATGCAATAATTGGTTGCATTGTTGATAAGTTTCTAGAAAATGCTCCTCAAGAAATCCTACTCACTTTCGCTTATTAGGCGTACGATGAGGAGATAGATAAAGAGATCTCAAGTCCTTGTAGCTTCACAATCAGATTAGTTGCGCAGAAAGCATATGGTGATGTATCGTTAGGGAATAGGGTTAAGATAAGGAGTATCATTAGCACGCTTATATGTTAAGTGAAATTTATGGATCTTGATAAACAAACGCAATAAAGCGATCGTGTCTAATGTAGGCTAATAAACCATAATGCGTGTCTCATAAAATTTAAGTATGTAGTTGATTACATTATTAATAACCAAGCTGGGGATATCTATGCCGTTTACACCGTTACATTTAGGTCCAGCTTTGACCATGGGGTATATTGTTCGTAAGAGAATTCATTGGCCGACGTTCATTCTCGCTAATATAATAGTTGACATCGAATCATTACTGGTATTTGCACTTGGTATATCGAATTATCCGCTACATGGCTATCTACATACGTTCGTCTCTTCATTAATAGTGGGTTCACTCCTCGGGTATATTATGTATAGAATGGATAAGATTCTTAGACCATCTTTTGAGAGATTAGCCTTAGTAAATGGGGAGATTGGTAGCCTAGGAGATTATGTAATAGCTGGTGTTACTGGTTGGGCTATTCATGTCGTCTTGGACTCTCCACTATATTCTGATATACGACCACTATATCCTCTACAATATAACCCATTATATAACCCCTCGCTTCAGAGAGTACTATATGGTTTATGTTCCATATTATTGGTCATAGGTATTATGGTATATTTAGTCTACCTTTATAGAACGTCGTTAAAGAGAACAGGAATGCTACATGCTAAGATTCAGACTGGGCTCTTATCACTCATCCTGGGGATAATATCTTTAATACTAATATTGACTAATCCGTCATTCGTTATTCCCTCATTGGCCCTAATCGCTATCGGAATCATACTATTCCACACGTCATTAATGAAAATGGCTATACTATGGAAGAGTAGGATAACATATTCCCTTGTATCAATGTTAGTATCGTTATTCTTGTTTACCATAGTATTGATATCAACTCACTCTTCTCCGTATTTAGAGGAGCGCATTACTAGCATCATGCATAGGCACGTATTGACCATCTATGTAGCCTGGTTCATAATGTTAGTGGGATTGCTTCTGCTACGAAGTCCGCTGAGGAGTTTAACAGGGGGGACAAAGGATAGGGTATTTATGAATATTGTTGATTTACTAATTGCTGGTTGGTCTTTAACGCCAATTATAATAGGGGTACCGATAGTACTGATAGCTTTAACCATGATGGCTATAAAATTTCCCTCATAGTAGTATGAGAGTAGCTTGAGGTCTAAATAACTCCTAATTAAGGGTGTACAATTGACATTAGTTAATTATGTCGAACACGTACTTCTTCCCACCACATATGAGAGTTAGTAGGAAAAAATAAATTGCCTTTTCGTTAACTAATAATTGGGTACTCATGTCTAGTAATACATCAAGATTTAGGAAGAGACTTGGTCGAATGTATAGGGGTGAGAGGTTAGGCATAATTATCCCTATAGAAGGTGAAGAACTTGCCGGTAAGGGTAAAGGTAAGGCTAAGAAGTCTGAGAAACAATAGTAGCGTACTAGTTCCTGCTCTTCTCAATACTGGTTTTACGTCTAACGAATTGGACATACATGTCCCTAAGGATATAGCTAGTAGGTTAGGACTATGGCCTCCTCCCAAAAACTCCTCATTAGAAGTTCTTAATACTGCTGGAGGTGAAGTGCTTAGTTACTTCATTCCTAATGCAGTAGAGCTAACCGTTATCGAAGATGATAGGAATTCAAAAACAATAACGTGTAATGTCATAATCTCACTTCATGAGCGGGAAGTGCTATTATCTGACGCCGTAATTGAAGAGCTTGAGATAGAGATCTTATCTCCTCGCACTGGCCTATGGAGATTCAAAGGTGAGGATAAAGTTAGAAGGAGCATTTAAGTACCTCTTATAACTTCATCACTTATTCTCAAGTCTTATTTATAGGGCATTTATTCTTTATTCTCAAGAAATTCTCTGCATGATTTATACTGGCAGGAAGTACTTGTCTAAACGTTGTAAACTATTAACTTCTTAATTCTAATAACGCTTCCTAAACTTGATAACGAACTTGAAGTTTAATGCGAATATAAGATATTGTATAAGAACGCTTTAAAGTTACTGGATTCATGGTAATCTCGTGGTAGCCGGATTATGAATATATCGACCAGATATAGAATCTTGATGAAGCTAAATAGCCTATCTTGCTCCTTATAGTCATCAGATAAGTTATAAAACTAAGTAGATCGCATACTGGGGGTTGAGGAACTAGCTAAGGTAAGGGGTCTTAACTACCAAAAAAGCCTTGCCGTAACGTAAATTTTAATTTAGTATAAACTATTACTACTCTATGAGGTTCTTCTAGGATGCCTGGGGAAGAAGTGCTTCTATTATTGAGCTTGTTGCTTTTATCTTACATAAGCATATTAAATCTCGCTGCCACTTCATCAAATCAACATCCTAGTCAGTATCCTAGCCCAACCTTCGAGCTACGTAGGATAAAGGACGTGCTAGTGCCTTTTCAGAATGGGCTACCCTATCCCAGCTTTGAGCCCAGCTGTAGCAGACTAACTTACAGTCTGAATGGAGAATGGAGGATCTACTATGATGTAAATTCCCGTTTTAACACGCTTACTCCGAGAACACCCGAAAACATAAAGAGGCTGGAAAGCGAACTAGCTCGCCTTCCGCCATTTAGGTCTTGGGAAAAGACTCATGTACCTAGTTGTAATAACGTTAGGGGATCCAAGCATGAAGGCTACCAAGGTGTCACATGGTATGTAAAGTTCTTCGTAGCCCCTAAAACTTTTCAAGGGAAGTTTGTAAGGCTGATCTTCCAAGGCGTGAACTACTTTGCAGATGTCTGGCTTAATGGGCATTACTTAGGTTATCATGAAGGGGGATTCACCCCCTTTATATTTAATGTTACAAATCTCCTAAACTACGGTAGTAACAACACACTCATCGTACGGGTCGACAACATCCCCTGGGAGTCTACTAAGGCCATAGTACCGTACAAGGTATGCGACTGGTGGAACTATGGCGGAATATATAGGGACGTGTATCTCGAAGCCCTATCTCCAGTTTATATAGCTAGAGCTGACGTTATACCATTTAAGAATAATAATCTCTGGAACCTAAACCTGACCCTAGTACTCCACAATACTCAAAAACAGAGAGTTAATGCTAATATTTCAGTTAGCGTCTACTCAGTAGGAGTGCTCAAAGATGAAATCTCTAAGAGATTCTTAGAGGAGGTGGTATCGCTAAAAGGAGAACCGCTCATCGCAACAAATTTGACGATAACAATACCTCCACGTAGTGTGGAAGCCATTAGGGTACCATTTAAAGGGCTTAAGGTTATGGAATGGACGCCCGAAACTCCATACCTATACGTCCTACACGTAAGCCTGAAATCACCTCTAGGCGTTGACGAACTAAACGTTCAGTTCGGATTTCGCGAAGTGAAGATTAGCGATGGGCGGCTATTGTTAAACGGGAGACATCTGTTCCTCAAGGGTTTGAACAGACATGAGGACTATCCAGGCAAAGGCCGTGCTCTGGACTTTGAAGACATCCTTAGAGATCTAAAATTCATAAAAGATATGGGGGCTAACTGGGTTCGTACTGCACACTATCCGAATCATCCAATGACCTACGTCCTTGCCGATAGGCTCGGACTACTAATATGGGAGGAGATCCCAGTGTACTGGTTTGACGGTGAAGCGTTCAAAATACAACTGTCTAGAGGAATAGCCAAGCAGATGCTACTCGAGATGGTGTTCCGCGATTACAATAGACCGTCGATAATCATATGGGGTCTTGCCAACGAGTGTGGTTCCTACGAAGAACGAATAGAGTATCTTAAGGAACAGGCTTACCTAGCTAGGCTCGTAGATCCAACGAGGCTTTTAGCAGAGGCTATAGTATGGAATCCAAATGACGATACATGGCTGAAAGCTGGGCTAGACCTCTTAGCTGTAAACGCTTACTTCGGTGTGTTCTATGGTAATGTTAAAGACCTAGGGCCGAATCTGGATAAACTCCACTCAAAGTATCCTGAAGTGCCCATTTTAATCTCGGAATTCGGTTTATGGTCTGGTGGTAACGTTGGTGAAGAAAAGCAGGCTGATTACTTCCGTAAGACATGGAGTCAACTTAAGCAACGTGAGTATCTAGCTGGTGTGTGTTGGTGGACGGCATTTGATTACGATAGTATGGCTGTTTATCCATCAATAGATACGTTTGGTGCAGTAAGCTGGGATAGAACTCATAAGAAAGCGTTATTCTATGAAATTAAAAAAGCTTATGAAGAGTTTCAGCTGCCAAAAAAGAGTAAGGGAGGGACGCTACTGAGTATACTAATAGCGACACTACTACCCCTTCTATGCTTTATCTATATCTACCATTACTTCTTCCGTCGCAGGAGCACTAAATAGTGCTGATTACTCTAGCTATATGACAGTGAAAATCCTAATTAACGTCATTCTTCTTCATAATAAAATTTATAGTTCAAAACTTTAACGGTTTTATAAACCACTCAAAAGTCAGTACTAAAAAGGTTATAAAAGAATAGTAACATCATCTTGACATCTAAACGTGACAGTAAATACTTCATAATAATTGTGCGTGCCCTCTAGAAAGTTCGTAATGCGTTCTTTTAGCAAGTGTACTACGTTATTGATCGGCGGAATTGTTATATGGCGATTCTACACATCTTATATCATGGTGCGTTACAGAAGGTATGAACTTATCGTAACAATAGTCTTCTCGGGCATTTTCTCGTTAGCATTATTTTACTCAAGTCTAGAAATCCCTCGCACTCTAGATAGCTTGCTCCGTAAGCACTTTCCGGGCGTCTTCTTCCATCCTGAAGAAAGGGAGAGAATTATTGAATCCTTAAGGCCTTATGGCTATTCGGCATTACTAATTACTGTATATATTAATTATTTTAGGATTTATTACTAAAAGGGGATACTTGTCCTCTCTAGGCTCATTCATCCTATATTTACCAACATTTGGATATTTCGCTTCGGCCATGTTCCTCTTAGCAGGTATAGGCGTTTTAAGGTCTCTATGGCTTCCTCTCTTAGAATTCACTCCAACCGCATTAAAATTAGGACATATCGTCCTATTTCCTTTTCTAATATTGAGGTTCTTCTTACGTAATCTCTACTGGGTACAGCCCCTAACTCTATTCCTTATGGGATTAGGTATCTTCATATTCTCCTTAGGTGTTACTACATGGCTTTATGGGAAATTTAAAGGAGTCGGGATAATCGACTTCTGGATCTATAGATATAGCAGGCATCCTCAGTATTTAGGATTCCTTGTTTGGATTATGAATTATTACTTCTGACCGCTTTTTAAGCCATACGTTAGAGGTGCGTTTACGGTACCTCCTACACTTCCATGGCTCGTGTCATCCGCTATTATAATAGGAATTGCCTTACACGAAGAAAAAGAATTAAGAGAAGTATATGGCAAACATTATATCGAGTATTGTAAGAGAACTCCTTTTCTCGTTCCTCTACCCACGCTATTATCAACTGCAATATCCTTTCCGCTAAGATATCTCGTTAAGGGCTATCCTAAAATAATAAGGATATTGTCTTGGTTATCGTCACCTACATGGGCATATGTATGCTATTATCCCTAATCTTGCTTAGTGTGGTCAATTACTAGAGATTCCATGACATTGACTATAATTTTCGCATATTTCTCCTCTTTAGGGAATTTCTAAAACCTCTATAGTCGTCTCATTAAGGTCCTCTTATTGATAACTAGCGCTAATACCATAAATATTATGGTCAAGAAGAAGAGAATTACTATATCTGTTAAAGGATTAAGCAATGGATTGCAGCCATAGCTATAATTAACCAGATCCGAGAAATATGTTAGAGGCGAGATAAAGGCAAGAGGCCTTATATAATCAGGTAATTCTGATATCGGTATGAAGATACCGCTTATAAATATTAGCGGTAACTTGACGACACTTGATAGCATGACTGCATCTGCTGGTACATCAGAAGGTACTGCTGAAAATAACAATCCCATGAATGAGTAGCATGATGACGATATCATTATTCCGAGGGCTAATGAGATTAAATTATGTGATATGACGTTTAGGATTAAACCAATAATTACCAGAATGGACGAAATGAAAATGCCGAAAAGGGATGATGCTAATGCCGTACCGAATAATATGATATTTATGGTCACTGGTCTGCTCAAAAGCATCTCTAAGGTCTTCTGTCTTGCCTCCCATGGCATTACTATGGGTGTAATAGATGATGAAGTGAAAAAGGAAGCTAGTGCTATGAGCATTGGCAAGCTCTCAGTAAATGAAAACCCCTTACCAACCACGAATGCAAACCATATGAACAAAGGCATAAGAATTCCCATGACTACTGTGGGTCCCTTAAAGTAATAAAGCTTCATATCCTTAAGGCATAGAACCCATATTTTACGCAAATATTGTCTAATACCTTTAGATCTCATCCCGATCTCCTCTTATTAACCTTATGAATACGTCCTCAAAGTTTAGTCCTGATGCTTGGAGTTCCTCTATGTTGAGGTTACATGTCCTAACAATACGTAAGATCTGATCGAGAACTTCCTCTATATCTCTTAATTTACATATTATTATCAATCGTCTTCCTTGGATTATTGTTTCATAGGAATCAAAATGCTTCTTGACGAGCTCAACATCCACCTCCTTATTGAAGCATAGTAAAATACGAGTATACTTGCCAAACTTTATCTTCAATTCCTCGGGTGTACCCATTGCAATTATCCTACCTCTATTCATCACAGCAACTCTATCGCAGAGCATGCCTGCCTCGTCGATATTATGTGTAGTTAAAATAATGGTCTTCCCTCGCTTCTTCAATTTTAGGAGAAGGGATCTTATTATCCTAGCGCTAATTACGTCTAATCCAGATGTAGGTTCATCTAAGAAGAGTATATCTGGATCGCTTATAAGAGCCATAGCCAGCAATAATCTTCTCCGCATGCCTTTAGAGAGGGCTTTTACCTTGCGATTGCGATCTTCATACATCCCAAGCATTTTTAAAAGCTTCTCAGCACGCCTTACCCTAACCTCTTTAGGAACGCAATATATCCCTCCAATTAACATGAGGTTTTCCCAAACGGTAAGATCCACATAGGGATTCGATATCTCAGGAACAACTCCTATAAAGCTTCTAGCTTTAACTGGCTCCTTATGGACGTTATATCCCATAATATATGCCTCGCCCTTATCTGGGGTTATTATGCCTATGATCATACGTATTGTCGTGGTCTTACCAGCACCGTTAGGTCCCAAGAGACCATATATCTCCCCTCTCCTTACTCTAAACGAGACTCCATCAACAGCTTTTATATTGCCAAACGTCTTCGTAAGATCATACGCTTCAACTACATTCTCTAAAGGCATGTTGATCCATAAATACTTAAAACTAAAGGGATATTTTTAAGCATTATCACAAAAATAAGAGATGAGGCTAAATGAAGGTATCACATTATCTCCTAACGATCTCCTTAATTGTCTATCAACATAATGATGTGCTGTTACTACCTTTTAGTAACAGCGTAGTTGATATCAACGCTACTATAACTCCTTGCCATCGCTCGGCTAGTGTCTGTTGTATTTTACACTATAAGATATATCGATGAATAGTCTGTCTTGTTATTCGTAATTGGGATAGAACATGGATTAGTCTAGACTTTATGAACCATTTTATATCGTGGATCTCCTTAGTACATTATGGGGGATTCCATTGGGTAGAGCGCGTATTGCCACTGTATGTCTTGCATCAAGAGGTTTCGGTACTGTTGAAGAGAATCGAAAATATGCCTTAAAGCTAGTAGACTACGCTCTTCGCTTTAAGCCGGATCTCATATGTCTCCCAGAGGCATTTACTACTTTTAGCGTAAAGAAACCTAAACGTGAACTCGCTGAGTCAGTCCCTGGGCCAACAACGGAACTTTTCTCGAAAAAGGCTAGGGAAGGGAATTGCTATATAATATGCCCGATAATCACTAAGCGTAATGGAAAGATCTGGAATTCTGCTATCGTAATTGGTAGAGATGGTGATATCGTTGGAATTTACGATAAGGTTCATCCAGTAACGAGCACCCCTGATTATACTGAGTTCGAGGGAGGAGTTACTCCAGGTAAAGACTATCCCGTATTCGATCTAGATTTCGGGAGAATAGGAATCCAGATATGCTTCGACATATGCTTCCCTGAAGGATGGAACGAACTGGCTAAGAGAGGCGCTAGGGTCGTATTCTGGGTCTCAGCTTATGACGGTGGTTTTCCATTACAGGCATATGCCTGCATCAATAAATATTACGTAGTGTCCTCCGTTCGTACAAATAAGTCTAGAATTATAGATCCATGTGGGAGAATAATAGCCGAAACAGATTGGTTTGTAAACGTGATATATCACGATATAAACCTAGACTACGTAGTATGCCATTACGATTTCAATTACAGTATACCCGATAAAATACTCAAAAAGTACGGAGATCGCGTCAAAATAAAGTCTTATGCAAATGAAGGAGATGACGTCTTTATAGTAGAACCCATAGATGAGAGCATAAGCATCGAGGAATTGAAGAAGGAATTCGGCTTCGAATCATTCCAAGAGTACATAGAAAGGCATAGAAGGGCGTACAAATACATTCATAGAGGAGAGCAACCACCGCCACAAAAGGCTGCACATGGAACTAGACCACAATATAGAAAAGAAGATATTTAATTTTCTTAATCTCTTAATATTACTAATTTTACTTTACTTGATATCAGCTAACAGCGGATTCATCACCATCAGCCAGCCATCAGTTCATCATGTTCTAATAATGTCTTAGTTTATCCTAAAATAAACACCTACGAATTCTTAATGACTATAGGTTTAGTTCCTTAAAGCTATTTATTTCATTTTCGTCTAGGATAATCAGTGAGGTTGTGATTGAGAAACCAGCTATTTACGGTGGTAAGCCTGTTAGGAAAGAACTACTGAAGATCCGAAGACTGCACTTCTGGACGGGTTCACCTCTTTATATGCTTGTATATGATTTTATATAAAAGCGTCATCAGTTCATCCTTTGTTCTCCCATTCCGTCGGGCTTCATCCTGAGCGAATTAAGTCCCAAAAATACCGTAGGCAATCTCAAGTCGCCAAGGACTATTAAGGTAGGCTGTGATCCAAGGCCTGCATTTATAGCTAATAGTATGTCTTAGGTTAAAGTCATAAAGGTCATCTACTGAAGAGACTACGATGGGTTCAAGCAGTTCTATACCATCTTCTTTTTGAAGTACATCCCGATCGAATTCAATCTCGAACACGCACTCTATATAGATTAGTATAGGCCATGTTAGTATATATTCCTAAAATCAAGTTAAAGCTTCGCAATTTGAGATTGAATTCATCCTCTCTCCTTTATTATAATCTTTAGTCCTACTCCTCCATCTCCGTATATCTCTGGGTACTTTTCGGATATATCCTCTTATACTATCTCCACTACAGTGCATGGGATATATCTTTTTCAATCCAAGCTTAATCAATGAATTAGCGACTGACGCTATTCTATCCTCACTCGCCCCTACTAAATGGAAGCCACCTATTACGATATATGGTTTCTCATTTAGATCGCTTACTGCTTTTTTAACTATGTTATCAACTCCTGGATGACTGCAACCTACAAATATTACTAATCCACGTCCCTTTACGTTAACGGCTAGTGCTTGCTCATAAGGAGGACCATATAATTCTCCTATGACCGCTACTCCCTTAGCTATAACAATTATCCTTTCTATCTCTATTACATTAAATCCAAGCTCTCTAATCCACTTTTTAGCGCTACTGGTCATATGCTTCGGAACGTATACTTTAATCGGCTTATCCCCCATTATTTCTGCTATGTACTTTAATCCTCTTATATGATCTCCGGGTTCATGTGAAATCACAATAAGATCTATCTTGCTTAGATCAAGTCCTAGCTTTTCAGCGTTCTCTTTTAATACCGTTGGATCAGGGTCTGCATCAAAGAGCATTGTCGTGTTATCCACTTTTATGTATATACTAATACCCCACGCGGTCCTGAGGTTATTATTTCCTGGATCATTATCAACTACAACTATTGCCTCTAGGTAGCTTACATAGCCTAGCGATACATTGGCAGGGGGTTATTTCGGAAGCATTTAATGGGCTTTTCACAGGCGTCCTATTGGAATAATGCGCGAATCTGATGCCTAGAATCAATACCGCCACTACAGAAAGTACTACTATTACGTAAATGAAAAATATTTCACTTTTGCTCTATATTATTAACTTATTCACATGAATATAAACGCTACTATAGGCATTGTACTTCTCTCGTCTAAGATAGCTTTAAAATTCTATTTTTCTTGCAGTATTTAGGGAGAATGGTTAGAAAAGAGGATGTTGATTTATTACGTAAAAGAGCTTTAAGCATGTTACGCGCTTCAAAATATCATTTTAAAGAGGGCGATTACGACTTAGCGGCATTTCTAGCTGAACAAGCTGTTCAATTATATCTAAAGTACAAGATCTTTGATCTTACTGGTGAAATACCGAGAACACACATTATACGACAGCTGTTTGGTGTACTAGCTCAATTATTAGCTAACAAACGGAATATAATCCAGAAATTCATAAAGGAGAATAGGTCATTGATAATAAGGCTTGAGGAAGCATATACATCATCTAGGTATTTACTAAGAAAGTATGAGAAGGATGAGACCAAGGAGTTAGTAGATTTTGCGGAAAAGGTGATAAAGTTTGTACAAGATCTATGAGTTCAAGATGAAAATGCGAAAATTAATTGAGAATTGGAGAGAATATTCAAAGAGAATAGCTAAAGCATCTAAGGAACTCTTAGGCGAGTGTGAAGTCTATGTATTCGGTAGCGTCGTTGAGGGTATGTGGACAGGAGGTAGCGATGTAGATATCCTAATTATAAGCGATAAAGTACCGCAAAGCAATAAGGCACGAGGCGAACTTAAGGCTAAGATTGAGGAGAAAGCAGGCCTTCCATTATTCCATCCATTCGAGATACACTTAGTCAATATTGATGAGGCTGAACACTACTGGAGACATATGAAAAAGTACGTTAAAATAAACCCTGATAATGGGTAATGTTTCCTGGAAAGTTAAATATCTGCCTAATGTAATACCCTTCTACTGGTGATTCCTTGAAGATCTCCGCATTATGCATTGTCAATAGCCAGAAGGAGAGCTATAGATTCATAGACAAGATAATATTAAGTCCCTTCGAACATCTCGGTATCCCTTTTAGCATTTTAGATCTCTCTAAAAGTAAAATAGCTAATAATGTAAGTGAGTACAGCGTAATCATACTAGGACAAGAAGGTATAGCTACCGATATTTCTGAAGATGAAGCATACATAATAGCTGACGCTGTTAAGGATGGAACTGGAATCGTATGCTTAGATGGGCACGAAATTCACTCCTTTCCCGAATCAATCAAGGAGATATTTGGGATAGTAACGGCACCAATTCCGACACATATGCCGCATATGACAACTAATGCGATACGTACAGTTGATAACTCACATTACATAACCTATACTCGTGAAAGAGAACTTGTCTACTTTAATAAACCTATAGAAGCTGGCAATATACTGCATGTTTCATCTAGGTGCAAGGTCTTAATGGTACTAGCTAATGGAAGCGGTTGTCCCGCTCTTATAGCTACTAGATACGGCAAAGGGAAAGCCGTGCTCTTTGCTGTATCCCCCAAAGTGTGGCTTGAAGAATATTTTGGTCATGGTTGTGGCTTGGACGATATATTCTGGAAGAGCATAGTCTGGGCATCACGTAAACCCTTTGTGATGTTGGCTATGCCTCCTTTCGTAACCATGCGTGTAGATGATTGTAGCGGGACGTATAACTTCAAGTGGATCGATATAGCAAATCGTCATGGAATAATTCCTCACGTATCCCTGTTCATAGATAATATAACAGATGAAGCAGCGAAGGTCATAAAGGAGAAGTACGATAAAGGACTAGCGGAATTCTCAGCACATGCCTTTACCTGGACAAAACAGATATACTGGAAGCCAAAGAGTCCTACTGATCATTCATCAGGTGAAGAGTACCCCGAAGATGTGTTAAGAGAATACTTTAAGAAAATAGATGAGAAGGTCAAGAAATGGGGCATACGCCTATCTAAAGTCTTCGTGCCTCATTTTGGAGAGGCTGGTAGAAACGTAATACCATTCCTTAAAGAGAGAGGTATAATATATCTAGGGCTTCCTATCAGCTTTAGTACTCCTTTTGGGAAAGTAATTAAAGCGACAGGTGGCATACTAGAAAAGCCTGTAGGCTTTAAACCCAAGCCTTATGGAGGTAAGGGAGGAGCTTTCGATCATCATCCGGAAGATCCGGATCTTTTCATGGTTTATTCCACGCGCATGACCATACCAGAGGCACAATTAAAAGTAAAAGTAGAGCTTGGCGAAATAAAGACCATAGAGCAAATGTACGATTTCCTCTGGGATGCAGTCCGCGTGAAAGGCAAGGGTGTAGATATAGAACTAGCAGCAAAACATGGTGCAGAGGAGATAAAATTAGGCCTTGATAACTTATTCTTCGGACTCCTAATAACTCATGAACAAAATATATCTATGTTATCCCTCGATGAATGGGATGAAGTGCTAACTAGAATAGATAGGCTTACATCTCGATATGATAAAGTATATAGTAGTTGGGAACACATAGCCGAATATGCTAAGAATAAATATTCGACGAAATTATTGGAGGCAATATATGAACCTAATTCTAAAACCATAAGATGCGTCTTAGAGGGTAGAAGCGATATTACATTGTGGCTTTACCTATTCGATGATAAGGACGATTGGATACTCTATAAATTTCAACCATTACCTCCCTTCAAGGGTCGTCACGAAGTAACATTTAAGTTTGAAGGCCCCTTTATGGAGAGTTTTAAAGGAAATAAAATAACGCTTAGGCTGTGAGATCTTTTTATTTTATATTCTTTAAAGTATTATAAAGGATATATTGAACGTAATAGACGTTCACGTACATCTTAAAGGGACCGAAAAGCCCGTAAATATAATCAGATCTATGGATAACGCAGATATCGGCTATTTGGTGCTAATAGCCCCCTATAGGCAGAAATTCATGCCTCATGGTAGAATTAGCGCGCCTAGCATTAGGAACGTTAAGGAGGGGAACGACTTCGTAGCTAATATAGTCAATGAGTTTCCCGATAGACTGCGTGGATACGCTTTTATAACGGGTACTGGCAATATTAAGGAAAACGTAGTTGAACTTGAGAGAGCGATATGCGATCTAGGACTTCATGGTGTAAAGATGTTTCCAAATTTAGGGTGGTATCCTGATGAGGACAGGATGTATCCTCTATATGAGCGTATATAAGACCTAGGCATCCCTATCCTCTTTCATTGTGGTATAGCCCCATGGATAACTGATATTCACGGAAGTGGTCCCCTCCTCTCTAAGTATTCTAGACCGGTGTACTATGAAGCTATACCCAGACTGTTCCCTAAGATAAAGATCATATT
>Ga0180300_10000423_pt1 | contig 18508 bp, 20 predicted proteins | sample GuaBasSediGuay15_FD_121798 | JGI IMG/M metagenome (GOLD analysis project Ga0180300, IMG submission 121798) | Subseafloor sediment microbial communities from Guaymas Basin, Gulf of California, Mexico - Guay15, Core 4569-2, 21-24 cm | ecosystem: Environmental > Aquatic > Marine > Hydrothermal... | reverse complement strand
TCCGTATAGTAGTACTCCTTTTGGTGGTTCAATTCCCAACCTCCTAAATAACTCCGGATGCTTCAAAGGCAGTTCAACCATCTCCCTAATCCTCTGCTTAGCCTCCTCAAGATCACCAATATCGTCATACGTCACACGTGGTAACTTACCTATCTCTACTGGTTTTTCAAAGACTATTATCTCTGTATCCTCTGTGACTATTACAACGCCTGAGGGTCGAGTCTTAACAACTACGAAGGGTATTGGCTGACCTAATACTGGAATTTGTATGTAATCTCCCTCAGTAAGCGGATAGTCTAGTAGTCTTCTCCTTATGTAATTCACGAAGTTAGAATCTACGGTTAGCTGTATGGAGGCTGGAGCCAGTTTTACTGTTTGTGCAGGTTTTACGATAGCTTTTCTCACTATGACCCTATCTCCTATGCTCACTCCCGCATTCTTCCTAGTGATGCCATCCATCCTTATTATATCCATTCCTTGATCTTCAGCATGTGTTGGCCATACGACTGCTGCTGTTCTCCTCCTACCTATAATCTCGACTACATCTCCTACTGTGACTCCAAGCTTGCTCATTATCTCAGGAGGTATTCGAACTTTTCCTCTACCTATATCTCTCTGACTTGCCTCAGCCACTCTTAGACGAACTTCCCTCCTCTCCTTATTGTTTCTACTAGTCATTGTTATTCCCTACGCACCATTCTTCCAATATAAATAGGAAAGAACGTTCATAAATTTATTGTACTTACGCTTTAATTTACGAGGGTAACCTCGTTACGTATTCTATTTCGATTTGACTCACTCCCTCAGTACTGAGTAATTTGTTCTCTATATCGCTTGTCCCTCCCTCGTACTCCTCAGGCATGACAATATATGCTCTTAGTATTTTTATACCAAATCCTATCTCCTCTATTTCACTCTTCTCTAGACTTATGTTTTGAGGGAGAACACTCTTTATGCGCTCAATAAGATCTTCTATGCTTACCTCTGGGCTCTCTGGATAGACTTTAACTACTACCAAGACTCTACCTCCACTCATGTTAAGGCCCCTCAAATCCGCATTTAGGACACTTATACGGATTTACCATTTTGCGACATCGTGCGCATCGCCATATTATTACCTCACCGCAATTAGGGCATGGAAACCTTACTCCTCTCTCATATGGTGGTATTGGTCTACCACATGAACTACATACGGGTAGTTTTAGCTCGCTCATATAACATCGCATTTAAGCACAACTACTGTCTATAAATATCTTTCGCGAAATGTAATTAATTTGGAACACGTAATATCCTACACTTAGGTAGATCATATGGAGGAGGGTTACGAAGAATACAAACAGGTTCTTATCTTGCGGAGCGACATAAAAATGAGCCCAGGAAAAGCCGCTGTCCAAGCCGCTCATGCAGCTGTATCCGCACTTGAAGAAGCCCGAAAAATAAATCCTACGTGGGTTGAAAAATGGTTCAATCAAAATCAGAAAAAGATAGCATTAAGGGCAGACCTCAATGAGCTAATGAAATTATATGAGAAGGCAAAGTCTTTAGGCTTACCCGCGGTAATAATCCGGGATGCTGGTTTCACAGAACTACCCCCTAATACCATAACGGCCCTCGGCATAGGTCCAGCTCCTGCGAAATTAATAAATAAAGTAACTGGACACCTTAAACTATATTAACACGAGGTACTTATTAGCCTTGAAGGATATGTACTCATTCTTAAGGACAAATTCGGAATTGGATGTGTTGATTGGTATGGAATATTATGTGACAAGTACTCCCCCTATACGTGGAAAGCTACGAAAAAGCCCTGAGGACTTTCAGGTATTTGAAGTATCACGTCAGGGCATTATTGCAATCAACGTTAAAGGTCTTAAAGTATTATATGATAAAACGCGAGGTCTCTACGCTATCTATATCCTCTCTAAATCGAACATTCCATTCAATACTATGCTTTCTTGGCTTAAGAGCGAGTTTGGAACCAACAATATCGGCATGGCAGGCATAAAGGATACGCGTGCTGTATCCCATCAGTTCATAAGTATCCCTTTATCTGATAAGGTTAGGGATAACATACTTAAGAGTGAGAGCGATGGCAGATATATTGCGTTATCGTTTGTAGGCTTCTCGCCAAAAGGCTTAAGTGTCGGGGGAAATTTGGGGAATATCTTTAAAATTACAATTAGGGAAGTCAACGTCACAAGAGATGTTTTCAAGAACGTTTTTGAAAAATTAATGCATGAAATAAGAGTGTATGGTGGTCTTCCTAATTATTTTGGCTATCAACGATTTGGTACGATCCGCCCTAATACGCATATAATAGGACGATATATATTGCTCGGCGATTATGAGGCTGCTATAATGGAGCTTCTTCTTTCCGTATATCCTCATGAGAGCCCACGAAGTAAGGAAGCGCGTGAATTCTTAAAGGAGACCATGGACTTTAAGCGCGCCTTAAACAGATTTCCCCCTTCTCTTAAATACGAACGCATAGTGATAAAATACCTCTCAAGACATCGTAATGATTATAAAGGCGCGCTTCTCAGGCTTCCACAATGGCTTCGTAAATTATTCATTGAGGCTTACCAATCATATATATTTAATAAGCTCGTCAGCTATAGACTGTCTCTTGGAATAGGACTAAATGAAGTAATACATGGCGACAATGTATTTCTACTATCTAGTGGTTATGTTAGAAAAGCTGAGCGTGATTCTGACATAGATGAGCTACAAGAATACGTTGACCTAGGGTTAGCTAGAATCGAGTTACCCCTCGTAGGCTACGCTACGCCTATTAACGATACACGGTTAGATGAGATGCTTATAAAGATTTTAGAAGAGGAAGGGATCGACCTTAAGCTATTTAAAGAAGTTTATCCGATCGCTCCTCCTATCAAGGGTACTCTACGTCCGTTATCCTGTAATCCCTTATTGTATGACTTCTCCATTAATGATGATACAGTTACAGTAACATTTTTCATGCCAAGCGGTTCCTACGCTACAGTATTTCTGAGAGAAGTTCTAAAACCAAGAGATCCATTTATAGTAGGTCTTTAACCAGGTTGAGGTGATTAAGCTATAGATTGTAACGTTACCTTATTGCCCTGGGTAAGAAATTTATATGTGTCGCATTCAGTCTTTAATGGGGCCGGTAGCTCAGCCAGGAAGAGCGCTGGGCTTTTAACCCAGTGGTCCCGGGTTCAAATCCCGGCCGGCCCGCCATATCCACTAGGTCTCAGCAAAATTTATATATATTCTCATCCTTGTCTAGTAGGCAGGAGGTTTTTAATAATGCCCAAAAAATTCAATATCTTTGATCATGTGTTAGTACCTAAGCATATTCTTCTAACAAAAGAGGAGGCTAAAAAGGTATTAAAGGAGTTAGGCGTTCAACCTTGGCAACTACCTTGGATTAGAGCATCAGATCCGGCTGCAAAAGCGCTTGGTGCAAAGCCTGGTGATATAATAAAAATTATAAGGAAGAGTAAGCTTGCTGGATACTCGATAGCATATAGATATGTAGTTCCAGGTTAGAGGTGATGTCTTTATATGTCAAATAAAAGATCTGATATATTCCCATCCGTGGATGATAGATGGACGCTCTTCGAGGCATTCATTAAAGAGCATGGTCTAGTAAGACAACACCTTGATAGCTATAACCGCTTCGTAGAACATGATCTTCAGGCTATAGTGGATGAAGTTGGAGTAATAGAGACTAGTTTTCCTGATTTTTACATAAAGCTTGGAAAGATCCGCATTGGAACACCTAGAGTTCGCGAAGCAGATGGCTCTGAGACAGAGATTTACCCCATGGAGGCCCGTATGAGGAATTTGACGTATGCTGCACCTTTATACCTTACCATGATCCCTGTCATAAATGGAGAGGAACGCGAACCAGTAGAGGTATATATAGGACAATTACCAATAATGGTCAAATCCGTTTTATGCCCATTATCTAAAATGGATGAAGAGGGATTAATGAGCATAGGCGAGGATCCAAGAGACCCAGGTGGCTACTTCATAGTGAATGGTTCTGAGAGGGTTTTAATAGCTCAAGAAGACCTAGCTGTAAATAGAATTCTCGTCGATAAAGGAGGAGCGAGTTCCTCTGTACTATATACTGCTAAGGTTTTCTCTGCTACCACAACAGTCAGGGTCTCAGTAACGTTAGAGCTCTTAAAGGATCATACATTACATGTATCCTTCCCTGCAGTACCTGAGAGAATACCCTTTGTAGTAATGATGCGTGCTTTAGGCTTTGAAAGTGATAGGGATATAGTCCTTGCGGTAAGCGATGATCCTGAAATCCAAGCTGAGCTATATCAATCATTAATTCAGGAATCTCACATAAGGACAGCTGAAGATGCCTTAAACTACATAGGAGGTCGTGTAGCCATAGGTCAGACGAGGGAGTATAGAATTCAACGTGCTGAACAGATCATAGACAAGTACTTCCTTCCTCACATAGGCACTACTAAAGAGGCTCGTAAGGCGAAGGGTTACTTCTTAGGACATATGGCAGAGAAACTTCTAGAGTTATACTTAGGAAGGCGAAAGCCAGACGATAAGGATCATTATGCCAATAAACGCTTAAAATTAGCAGGAGATCTCCTAGCTCAACTCTTCAGAGTAACCTTTAAGCTATTCGTAAATGATGTGCGATATCAACTTGAGAGGCTTAAGAGCAGAAATCGTCCTATAAATCTTAACACTATCGTAAGAGCTGATGTAATCACTGAGAGACTTAAACATGCTTTAGCTACAGGGAATTGGGTTGGCGGACGAGCTGGTGTAAGCCAACTTCTAGATAGGACAAATTACCTGTCAACATTAAGTCATTTAAGGAGAGTTGTATCCCCACTTAGTAGAAGCCAACCACACTTTGAGGCTAGAGATCTTCATCCCACTCAGTGGGGTCGTTTATGTCCTGCCGAAAGTCCTGAGGGACAGAACTGTGGTCTAGTGAAGAATCTAGCATTGATGGCTCGTATAAGCGTTGGGTGTGATGAGCGTGAAGTAGAACGATTATTACTTGAGAAGTTTAATGTAATTCCCATAGACATAGCTAGACATAAAGGCATCCGTGGAGCTAAGGTAATATTAAACGGTAGACTTATAGGAATTCATGAGGAACCAGAAAAATTAGTAAGTGAATTAAGACGTATGCGTAGAAATGGTTTATTAAGCCCTGAAGTAAATGTTGCCCACTATAAGACTAAGTACATAAATGAAATCTACATTAACACTGATCCTGGTAGAATACAACGTCCTCTACTAGTTGTAGAAAACGGAAAGCTTAAATTGAAACCAGAGCACGTGGAGAAGATACGTAAGGGTGAGTGGACCTGGAATGACTTAATTAAACGTGGTATAGTGGAATATCTTGATGCCGAAGAAGAAGAGAACGCATATATTGCCACGGATCCGGATGAGTTAACTCCTGAGCATACCCATATGGAGTTAATGCCATCTGCAATTCTAGGTATAGTCGCCTCCATAATACCTTACGCTGAACATAATCAGTCACCACGTAACTCATATGAAGCTGCAATGGGTAAGCAAGCATTAGGAATTCCCTCACTAAACTTTAGATATCGTACGGACTCGAGAATGCATCTTCTACATTATCCACAAGTCCCATTAGTACAAACCAGGGGGCTACAACTCATAGGATATAATGATCGCCCTGCTGGTCAAAATATGGTTGTTGCTGTAGGAACGTGGCAGGGTTACAACATAGAAGACGCTATCGTAATGAGCAAAGCCTCAATTGAACGTGGTCTTGCAAGATCAACTTTCTTCAGAACCTATGAAGCTGAGGAGCGTAGATATCCAGGTGGACAAGAGGATAAGATAACAATACCTGAGCCTAATGTTAGGAGCTATAGAGGAGAGGAGGCATATTCCTGCCTTAGTGAAGATGGTATTGTTGATCCTGAAGTTTACGTAACCGGCGGGAAGGTATTAATAGGTAGAGTATCGCCTCCAAGATTCCTTGAGGAGTATCATACGTTTGAGACCATAGGTAGTCTTCAGCGAGATACCTCTGTTGGCATGCGCTTAGGCGAATCAGGCATAGTTGACCTAGTATTGATCACTGAAAACGCAGATGGTAATAAGCTAGTAAAGGTTCGTGTACGAGACCTAAGGATCCCTGAACTAGGCGATAAATTTGCTTCAAGACATGGACAGAAGGGGGTGATAGGTATGATTGTTCCACAGGAGGATATGCCGTTTACCGAAGACGGCATAACGCCTGATCTAATAATAAATCCGCACGCTTTCCCATCCAGAATGACATTAGGTCAACTTATAGAGTCCATTGGCGGGAAGGTAGCAAGTCTTGCTGGGCGCTTCGTTGATGGTACTCCCTTCTATGGCGAATCCGAGGAGAAACTTCGAGAGGAGTTATTAAAGCTAGGCTTCAGGCCTGATGGTAGAGAAGCTATGTACAATGGTATAACTGGAGAATTAATGGAGATTCCAATATTTATAGGGATAGTCTATTATCAGAAGCTACATCATATGGTCTCTGATAAGATGCATGCTCGTGCAAGAGGTCCAGTTCAGATACTTACAAGACAGCCAACTGAGGGTAGGGCACGTGAAGGAGGTCTACGCTTTGGTGAAATGGAACGTGATACATTAATAGGTCATGGCGCTTCATTGCTATTAAGGGAGAGATTATTCGAGCAAAGCGATAGATATATCGCGTACGTCTGTGCCAAATGTGGCATGATTGGATGGTATGATAGGAAACGTGATAGACTAGTATGCCCAATACATGGTGAGAAAGGAGAGCTTTATCCTGTGGAAATGTCTTATGCGTTTAAGCTACTACTCCAAGAGCTTATGAGTATGTGCATCTATCCGAAACTAAAGCTTCGTGATAAGACGGAGGTGGAGTAGTATGTTATCCTTTGAACGTATAACTAAAAGAATTGGTGCGATCGAATTCGGGGTCCTAGATCCAGAGACCATTAGGAAAATGTCAGTAACGGCTGTAATTACTGCAGATACTTACGATGAAGATGGAATGCCCATACGCTCTGGCCTCATGGATAGACGTCTTGGGACTATTGAGCCGGGCGTTCGTTGTGAGACGTGTGGTAACTTAATAGATTCTTGTCCTGGTCATTTCGGTCATATAGAGCTAGCTCGCCCAGTTATTCACGTAGGCTTTGTAAAAATAATACATCAATTACTAAGAGCAACCTGCAGGAACTGTGGCAGGCTTCTTCTACCACAGGACGAGATCGATAAGTATCGAGTAAGAATGAAAAGATATAAAGAGCGCTGGCGTGCGCTCAGTCTTAAGTTAGCAAATGCTATCCTCAAGAGGGCAATGGATAATGAGGAGTGCCCTCATTGTCATGCTCCACAGTACAAGATAAGGCTAGAGAAACCAACTACCTTTTATGAAGAGAGAGAAGAAGGCTTAGTTAGACTGACACCTAGTGAAATTCGAGCAAGATTAGAGAAAATACCTGATGAAGATCTTGAACTTATAGGAATTAACCCTAAGGTAGCTAGACCTGAGTGGTTCGTATTAACGGTCTTACCAGTACCTCCAGTCTGTGTAAGGCCATCTATAACGCTTGAATCAGGAGTTCGATCTGAAGATGACCTTACACACAAACTCGTTGATATTATTAGGATAAACGAAAGGCTAAGGGAGAACATAGAAGCCGGTGCTCCACAGCCGATAATTGAGGATCTGTGGGAACTCCTTCAATACCATGTAACAACATACTTTGACAACGAAGTTCCAGGAATACCTCCCGCTAAGCATAGGTCAGGTAGACCTCTTAGAACCCTTGCTCAACGTCTAAAGGGTAAGGAAGGTCGTTTCAGAGGAAGTCTCTCAGGAAAACGAGTCGATTTCTCTGCTAGAACCGTTATCTCCCCAGATCCCTGTCTTAGTATAAATGAAGTAGGTGTTCCTATAGAAATTGCAATGAGGCTTACAGTGCCTGAAAAAGTTACTGAATTCAACATTGAGGAGATGCGTAAGCTTGTAATAAACGGTCCATTTAAGTATCCTGGGGCTAACTACATAATACGCCCAGATGGCAAGCGAATAGATCTTCGATATCCAAAGGATAGAAAGGCATTAGCCGATGCCCTGAAACCAGGCTATATAGTTGAACGACACTTAAGGGATGGAGATATAGTACTATTCAACAGGCAACCGTCCCTCCATAGAATGTCCATGATGGCACATAAAGTAAAGGTTCTTCCATATAAGACCTTCAGGCTTAACCTTCTAGTATGTCCCCCGTATAATGCTGACTTCGATGGAGATGAAATGAATTTGCATGTTCCTCAAAGCGAAGAAGCTCGTGCAGAGGCAAGAATCCTCATGTTAGTCCAAGAGCAAATTATGTCACCTCGATATGGTGCTCCTATTATAGGTGCTCTACATGATTATATAACCTCAGCATTCCTTATGACGCTTAAGAGCACTCTTCTAACAAAAGATAAGGTTGTTCAATTGCTAATGGCCGGTGATTATAAGGGAGAACTCCCTGAACCAGCTATACTCCATCCAGTCGAGCTATGGACAGGAAAGCAGATCCTAAGTGTTTTCTTGCCTAAGGACTTTAATTACACACAGGAAGCAAGCGTATGCCTTAAGTGCGATAAATGTACTCCTCACTCATGCCCTGTAGATGCGTTTGTAATGATACATAATGGCATACTTCTATCCGGCGTGATAGACAAAGCCACTATAGGCGTCGAAAAGATGGGAACAATACTTCACAAAATAGTACGTGAGTATGGTACTGACTTCGCTAGGCGCTTCCTAGACTCAATAGGGCGAGTACTCCTTCAGTTCTTAGATATGCATGGCTTTACAATGGGTCTTGATAACCTTGATATCCCAGAAGATGCATTAAAGGAAATAGCTAGAATACATAAGGAGGCCGAGGAAAAGGTAAATCAACTTATAAAGGACTTCATGGAAGGAAAGCTTGAAGCTGAACCCGGAATGACTCTTGAGGAGACCTTAGAGGCTAAAATAAGGGAGGTCTTAGACAGTGCTCGTAATAGAGCAGGTGAAATTGCTTCACGATATCTAGGCATGGCAAATGAGGTCGTAATTATGACATTAACTGGGGCTAGGGGTAATATCTTAAATGTAACGCAGATGTGCGCATGCCTAGGACAACAATATCTACGTGGTGAGCGCATACATAGAGGCTATACTGATAGATCTCTTCCACACTTTAAGAAGAATGATTTAGGCGTACATGCCAGAGGTTACGTGTCAAGTTCATTCAAGAGCGGTCTTACTCCCACAGAATTCTTCTTCCATGCAATGACTGGAAGAGAGGGTCTGGTTGATACCGCAGTTCGTACCTCACAGAGTGGATATATGCAGAGACGTCTAATTAACGCATTGCAGGACGTTCATGTTGAATACGACGGCACTGTCAGAACTGCCGAGGGAAGTATAGTACAATTTAAATATGGGGAAGATGGTGTTGATCCTGCTAAAAGTTATCACGGAAAACCAGTAGATATCGATTATATACTAGGGAAGGTATTAGGTGATAAATATGTCGAAAAAGTCTGGAGCCGTAAGTAAGTCCTCCTCTTACTTAGAGGAAAGGCTAAAAACCCTCGAGGGCAAGCTCCCTCCCTCAATAATAGAGGAGTTACGGGAGAAGTTGCAAGGTATTAAGCTTACAAAGGAAGAAGTCGACAAAATAATAAATTATGTAATAGAGGAGTACGAGAACAGCCTTGTAGAGCCTGGAGAGGCTGTAGGAACTGTCGCTGCTCAATCCATAGGTGAGCCTAGTACGCAGATGACCTTAAGAACATTCCATTATGCAGGAGTTCGTGAATTCAATATAACCTTAGGTTTACCTCGCTTCATAGAAATAGTCGATGCACGTCGCACTCCCTCAACTCCAATGATGGTTATATATCTTGACGAGGAGCATAGATATAGTAGGAAGAAGGCAGAAGAAGTAGCTAGGCGAATACAGTACGTAACAATAGAAAATGTCTCTAAGAGTATTAGTGAGGACCTATCAACGCTCTCAATAATAATAGAGCTTGACCCTGAGTTACTTAAGGATAAAGGCTTGACGGTAGAACATGTGGTTAAGGCACTACAAAGACTCAAAGGAGAAATAGTTGTTGAGGGTAATAGGATAATATTCTCTTCTCCTGATATAACTGATTTCAATAAGTTAAGAAAAATAAGAGAGAGGATAACTAACTTAAAGCTTAAAGGAATTAGAGGGATTCGTAGAGTAGTTATACGAAAAGAAGGAGACGAGTACGTACTCAAAACTGAAGGCTCCAACCTAGCTGCAGTACTAACTGTGGAAGGCGTAGATCCTACAAGGACTATAACTAATGACATTCACGAAATAGCTGAGGTACTCGGAATTGAGGCTGCAAGACAGGCTATAATAAATGAAATGCAAAGCGTTCTGGAGGATCAAGGTCTTGATGTCGATATAAGACACCTGATGTTAGTTGCTGACATAATGACGCATACTGGGAGGGTTAGACAAATAGGTAGACATGGTGTCAGCGGTGAGAAAGAGAGCGTTTTAGCAAGGGCTGCTTTCGAGGTTACTGTCAAGCAAATAATAGATGCGGCTATTCATGGCTCAGTGGACGAACTCAGAGGTGTAGCCGAAAACGTTATAGTAGGCTCAAATCCAGTACCTATAGGTAGTGGCATAGTAAGACTCTTAATGGGCTTTAGTTCACCACAGAGAAAGGAGGAGTCGAAAGAATGATAGATCTAGCTAGAGAGCTTCAAACAGTAATGAGAACTGGAAAGGTAATAATAGGCTTTAAGAAGACATTAAATGCATGTAGATTTGGTAAGGCTAAGCTAGTCATTGTTGCCTTAAATGCTCCGTCACATATAAAAGAGGATATAATGTACTATGCGAAACTCTCAGGGATTCCCGTCTATGTTTATCCAGGCTCAAGTTGGGATTTAGGTGCTTTATGTAGGAAGCCCTTTATGGTATCCTCCTTAGCGATAATAGATCCTGGTGAGTCAAATATAATGGCTCTCGTTGAAAAGCCTGAATCTAAAGAAGAGGAGGAAGAAGAGGAAGAGGAGGTGAGCTAGATTGCCGAATATTAAATTAACTAGTGAGGAAATGCAATATATCGCTATATTTGAGAGCATAACTGGTGCAACAACTAGAGATTGCGTTTACGATGAACAGATGAATAGGCTAATATTCTTAGTAAAGCCAGGAGAGGTAGGGATTGCAGTAGGTAAAAATGGTGTAAAAATAAGACAGTTACGTAAGCTCTTTGGTAAGAACATCGAAGTTGTAGAATACGCTGAAACCCCTGAGAAGCTAATAGCTAACTGCCTCTTCCCGGCTAAGGTGCTCTCAGTTAGAATAACGAAGACCGCTAATGGACGTAAGATAGCAATAGTAACTGTGGATCCTGCGCATAAGGGAATAGCTATAGGTCGTGATGGACGAAATATAAGTAAGGCCCGCCTACTGGCAAAGCGCTATTTCGACATAGATAACGTTATCATAGCATAAACTATTTAAATGACCATTAACTTTAAGGGAGGGAGACATATGCCTGGATCTAAATCTCCTAATGGATTGTATGCCGCAAGGAAGCTTAAATTAAAGAGGAAGAAATTCAGATGGAGCGATATCTATTACAGGAAGAAGATGCTAGGCCTCGATAAAAAGACGGATCCACTTGAAGGAGCCCCTATGGCAAGGGGCATAGTCTTAGAGAAGGTAGGCATAGAGAGTAGACAACCTAATAGCGCTGTTCGAAAGTGTGTACGCGTTCAATTATTAAAGAATGGAAAGGTAGTCACAGCATTCGTGCCTGGAGACGGTGGACTTAACTATATAGACGAACACGATGAGGTAATCATTGAGGGAATAGGCGGCCCTGAAGGTAAGGCATATGGAGATCTACCAGGAGTAAGATATAAGGTCATAAAAGTGAACGGTGTCTCACTAAAGGCTATACTTGAAGGAAAGAAGCAGAAGCCTATGAGGTAGAGTGCACATGGAGGTAAAGCTCCTAGAGTACGACGATAATCACGTGCGATTTGTACTTAAGGGTAGCAACCCTGCATTTGCTAATGCACTCCGACGTATCATGATAGCTGAGGTGCCAACTCTAGCTATAGATGAAGTGGTATTTCTCGAGAATACAAGTATACTATTTGATGAAATAATTGCACATAGACTTGCATTAATACCTCTTAAGGTAGATCCCGAATTTATAGATGCAGCACGTCATGAACCATCAAAATACGAAGTTCGCTTTTATTTAGATGTTGAAGCAAAGGATAGTCCACTCGTAGTATATTCCGGCGACTTAAAAACCGATGATCCTCATGTGAGACCTGTTAGCGATCTAATTCCGATAGTTAAATTAATCCCTGGTCAGAAGTTAGTCCTTGAAGCTTATGCCCGCATTGGAATAGGAAGAGACCATGCTAAGTGGTCTCCTGTATCCGCATGTGCATACAAATATATGCCTATAATAAACATTGACCATTCGCGCTGTTCACTATGTGGCAATTGCGTGAAATATTGTCCACGACAGGTACTCTCTATGGAGAAAGATAGAGTAGTAATAAAAGATCCCCTCGCATGTACTTTATGTAAATACTGTGAGACCGTATGTCCGAATGATGCTATAAGGGTACGTGGTGATGACACTACATTCATATTCAACGTTGAATCAACAGGTTCTCTTCCTCCCGATTTCATAGTGCTTGAAGCAGCAAAGATATTAAAGGAGAAATGTGAGACTTTTTTAAAGCTCCTGAAGGAGATAAGGGAAGAGCATACGTGAGGTGAACCAGATGAAACGTACTGGTCCAACTAATGTATATCTTCGAAGGCTAATGCGATTGTTAAGAAAAGCCTATAGACAACACGGCGCTAAGATATGGCTAGCTGTAAGTGAGAAGCTCGATAGACCCCGACGTAAGCGCATAGTGGTTAATGTAGGAAAAATTGCTTCTCTTACTAAGGAGAACGATGTAGTAGTAGTTCCTGGGAAAGTATTAGGTGATGGCAGTATTAACCATCCTGTTACTGTTGCTGCAATAGGCTTCTCGAAGAGTGCAATCGAGAAAATAAAACGAGCGGGCGGTAAATGTATAAGTATCCTTGAGTTAATTGAAATGAACCCTAAGGGTACAAATGTAAAGATAATTGGTGGGTGAAGAGCCATGTCATTACAGCAGGATCCCATAGTGGTTGATGCTGAAAACCTAGTCATGGGTAGGTTAGCGAGTGTTGTAGCTAAGTGGTTACTAAGTGGGAAGCGTGTTGTTATTGTAAATGCTGAGAAATCCATAGTAGTTGGCGAGCCCCATAGAATAATCGAACGCTTTAAGAGGAAGCTTCAGCTCAGGACTCACTACAATCCCGAGAAAACAGGACCAAAAATACCTCATAGGCCCGATGGAATTCTAAAAAGAGCGATAAGAGGGATGCTACCACGTAAAACTCCTCGAGGACGTAGGGCATTTAAAAGACTACGCGTTTATATAGGTGTGCCTCCTGAATATAAAAACGTACCTAAAATAAAGCCTCAAGAGGCATATTTGAAGAACCAACGGGCTGAATTCCTACATCTAGCCGAAATAGCTAGGCATCTAGGTTGGAGGGGATAGAGATGACTCGTATCGTAATTGCGGTAGGGAAGAAGAAATCTGCAATAGCTAGGGCTGTAATAAAGCCAGGCAAGGGTAGGGTTAGAATAAATAACATTCCAATCGAGATATATACTCCTGAAATGGCCCGTTGGAAGATAATGGAACCACTTCTACTAGCAGGAGACCTGCGTAATAAAGTTGATATTTACGTTAATGTTAAGGGCGGCGGGTGGATGGGGCAGGCAACAGCTGCACGAATGGCAATAGCCCGGGGCTTAGTCGAATGGTCTCAATCAGAGGAATTAAAGAAGATCTACTTAGAGTACGATAGAAGTATGCTTGCAGGAGATCCAAGAAGACCTGAGCCTAAGAAACCACGCGGAAGATCTGCAAGATCAAAGAGGCAGAAGAGTTATCGTTAAGGAGGTCGCTTTAAAACATTATAATTCAATCATCTTACCTCCTATACTTCTCAGAGACCTTCCTTCTTGCCTCTTCAAGCCTTAATATCTCATCTATTATCTCAACATGACTTAAAAGCATCCTCCTACAGCAATACCTCTTTATGCCCATATCGTCCAAAACCTTTTTAGGATCCTCACCTTGACTTACCCTTCTCATAAATTCTTCCCACTTATCTCCTATTAAGCTCCCGCATGTAAAACATCTAACAGGTATTATCATTCTAGCACCACAAATCCTTTAGCAATGCTTAAATTTAACTTTTTGCCCTTTTCTTCTGCAAGGAGGGTTAATGAATATGAGTGAATCAAAGGAAAAGTCGGAGTCTTCAGAATTGCTAGTCCCCCTTGAAACATATCTAGCGGCAGGTGTACGCATTGGCACTCATATAAAGACTAAAGTAATGGAGAAATTCATATATGGCGTACGCCCAGACGGACTATATGTCATTAATGTTAAATTACTTGATAAGCGTATTCGCGTTGCTGCTAAGCTAATAGCACGCTATGAACCCAATACCGTTGTAGCTGTATCAGCGAGGCAGTACGGATATCAACCAGTGCGTGCGTTCTGTTCATTTACTGGCGCTATACCCATAACTGGGCGTTTTATCCCTGGTACGTTTACAAACCCAAGTCTGCCAAGCTATATGGAGCCATCCTTACTGATAGCCTCTGATCCTAGAGCTGATGAACAAGCAATAGACGAAGCCGCCGAAGTAGGCATTCCTGTAATAGCGCTGTGCGATACAGACAACTTCTGCGAATATGTTGATTTAATAATCCCTGTAAATAACAAGGGACGTCGATCATTAGCCCTAGTATACTGGCTCCTAGCGAGACAAGTACTAAGAGAAAGAGGAGAATTAGGTCCTGATGAGGATCTTCCAGTGCCTGTAGAGCACTTCGAAACAAAGATCGTTGGTGGCATGGCTGAATTAGCCAGCAGACAGAGGAGATGATGCTTAATGATACGTAAGCCCGCTGTAGCAGGTCTATTTTATGAGGGATCAACTGAATCACTAAGAAAGCAACTAGAATGGTGTTTCTTACATGAATTAGGGCCTGGAAAGATTCCTGAGGTTAATACAAAGGGTCCTAGAAGGATAGTTGGCATAGTCGCTCCCCATGCAGGGTACATGTACTCTGGACCAGTTGCTGCAAACGCCTATTACGCTCTTGCATTAGACGGCACCCCTGAGGTCTTTGTAATAATGGGTCCCAATCATCAAGGTGTAGGTTCACCTATCGCTACATGCGAATCAGAGGTCTGGGAAACGCCATTAGGTAACGTAAGGGTGGACCTAGACCTAGCAAGGGAGATAGTAAGGGAAAGCGGTATAGTCGATATGGACGATGAAGCACACGCCTTTGAGCATTCCATTGAAGTTCAGTTACCATTTCTACAATTCGTGTTCGAGAATATTAGCTTTAAGATAGTGCCAATAAGCATGCTTCTTCAAGACCTTGAGTCATCCAAAATACTAGGTAAAGCACTTGCTAAAGTCCTCCGGAACCGTAATGCTGTCATCATTGCTAGCACTGACTTCACACATTACGAACCACATGATGTAGCGAAGGAGAAAGACATGAAAGCTATAGAGTGCATCCTTCGCATAGATCCTGAGCTCCTCTTCAAGACGGTAAGAGCGCACAATATTTCAATGTGTGGTGTAGGTCCAGTAGCTACCATGTTAGTAGCAAGTAAACTTCTAGGCGCATCTGTGGCTCAACTCCTAAAGTATGCTACATCGGGTGATATAACGGGCGATAAATCCCAAGTAGTAGGCTATGGTTCCTTAGCAATACTCAAATGAGGTCTTACCCCTATTTGCGTTTTTAAAACGTTTTTAAATGTTTTTACGATAGCCTCCTCATCTTCATCTTTATCTGTTACAATTATTACATATCTCCTCTCAAATCCCACGCTCTCACAGCTAATTCCTAGCGCATGTATTTTAGCTAATATCTCTTCATGTCTTAATGGAACTAAGCCTAGCGCTCTAATTAGGTTACAATTTACCATTACTAACCTTGGTATTTTCCTTACCTCATTCGATATCACCGCTCGTGCGAATTCTAAGGAAACATGTCCTATACCATGCGAGATAATCTCCATTATTTCTACGTATTCATCATATACCTTATGTACGATGTTCTTCACATCACTTACGATAGGCATTATGAACCATCTTAATTTACTTAAGACCTCACTACTGAGCTCCACGAAACCCTCTCTTTCCCTATAAATGAACGTACCTCCTCTTACGATGAGTCGTGCTCTTAATTCCGACTTAATTAATTTCATAAAGTTAAAAACTTCCTTTACTCCATTCTCCAAATATTTAATTTTCTCCTCACCATTATAAAGTAAAAATGCTATTACGAGTGATGCTACTTTTTCTCCGATCAGCTTTGAAGTTGGCTCCTCATAGTTTATTTCAATTCTTACATTCTTAATCCTTAATCCGAGCACCTCCTCAATGCTTATAATCTCCCCATTATATTCCCTCTTGTCTACCTCCTTTCCATTCTCAATTATTTTAAGACCCGTTCCCTCCTCTATTTTGCACGTGACATATCTACTTACCGTCGTAGCAACTATTGGCTCATCTTGAGTACAATAAGGCTCTCCACATAACACCGCTACCATAGGTATTCGAACGATTATCAAGGCTCTCTCCTCATAATTAACACATAGAGGAACTTTTATTTCTATTCAATACCGTTTCAGAAGTGGTGTTCAGATGCCTAATAATGAGACCTCGCAGAGGAAAATTGAACATCTAATGATAGCATTAAATGAGGACGTGGAAGGTGGGCTAACGACTTGGTTTGAAGACATCTACTTTATTCATAATGCGATAACCGAACTCTCACCGGACGATATAAACCTAGAAACGACTGTATTTAACTATCACTTTAGATATCCCCTCATAATAGCCGGAATGACAGGCGGCCATGAAATGTGTGCCACCATTAATGAACGTTTAGCTATCATTGCTGAGAAATTCCACATAGGTATAGGTGTCGGTAGCCAAAGAGCCGCAATAGAAAATCCGGAGTTAGAATTTACGTATTCCATAGTTAGAGAATATGCACCACATGCATTTATAATAGCGAATATCGGTGCCTCAGAAGTAGCAGGAAAATACACGTTAAGTGAGATAAGGAGGATAGTGAAAATGGTTGAGGCAAACGCCCTAGCTATACATTTTAATGCTCTTCATGAACTGGTTCAACCTGAAGGTAGGTTAAACTTCAAAGGTATCCTTAGGAAAATAGCCTACCTTTCAAAGAACTTAGAAATACCGATAATTGCAAAGGAAGTGGGTTGTGGTTTTTCAAAGGAATCCGCAGTAAAGCTAGCTAAACATGGCATCTCAGCAATAGATGTAGGTGGTGCTGGAGGAACAAACTGGGCAATCATAGAGGAATTTAGGGCTAGTCGAGTTGGCGATAAAGTAAAACTTCGTCTCTCTAAGCTCTTTAAAAAATGGGGCATTCCAACTGCTATAAGCATCTGTGAAGTACGTAGTGTACTCCCCACGATTCCATTAATTGCGACTGGGGGAATTAGGAACGGGTTAGATATGGCTAAGGCTATTGCACTTGGTGCAGACCTTGTGGGCATAGGGCTTCCTCTATTACGTGCTGCATACAAGGGAGTGGAGGAAGTTGAATTTTATATAAATATGATATTGGAAGAACTAAAAGCTGTAATGTGCTTAGTAGGCGCCTCAAACGTTAAGGATTTAAGGAGAGTTCCTTTGGTGTTTAGCTCTCGCTTCTCAGAGTGGTTAAGGCAAAGGGGAATAAATCCTGACAAGTTTCGTAACTCAAGGCTCTAGACTCTCCTTCCTCTCCTTCCTCCCTTCTTACGTATTGTATCATGTGGTATAGGCGTTACGTCCTCTATCCTACCTATTATTAGTCCTGCTCTTGCAAGTGCTCTTATTGCCGGTCCTGCGCCTGGACCCGGCGTCTTAGGTCCTGCGCCACCTGGCGCTCGTACCTTTATATGTACTGCATTTATTCCCTTAGCCAATGCCTCTTCTGCAGCCTTAGTGGCTGCTAGCATGGCGGCATATGGCGATGGCTTTTCACGATCTGCTTTTACTACCATTCCACCACTCGCTTTAGCTATTGTCTCAGCACCCGAGAGGTCTGTTATTAAAATTATCGTATTGTTAGGACTTGCATATATGTGCGCAATACCCCATCTTAATTTTGGTGGTGATGGAACTTTTGCCTTCTCCACCTTAGATGCCGTACTCATTTCTCTCTCACCTCCCCTAATATCTTATCTAACTTCTCCCTAAGAGGAGAAGTGGGAGCGATAGCTACTAATTCTTCCTCATCTCTACTGACTAGATAACCGGGGCTCGTAACTCTTCTATCTCCT
>Ga0180300_10000422_pt1 | contig 18518 bp, 19 predicted proteins | sample GuaBasSediGuay15_FD_121798 | JGI IMG/M metagenome (GOLD analysis project Ga0180300, IMG submission 121798) | Subseafloor sediment microbial communities from Guaymas Basin, Gulf of California, Mexico - Guay15, Core 4569-2, 21-24 cm | ecosystem: Environmental > Aquatic > Marine > Hydrothermal... | reverse complement strand
CGATTGCACAAGCAGACATCAAGGGATGGGAGAACCACTCAATAACTTTCATCGCTCATTACTCCGATAAGCATAAACACCCCGGTCGCTTAATATAAAAACCCGCCCTTCCGGACCGACCACGATCCTCCGGGCGGAAAGATCGGATAAGAATGATATATCATTGTTCCGGGCTGACAACACCGATGGCCTTGACCGAGGTAAAATTTCCGATCTTTGTCAGGCAATATCTCCATCACCGTCCTTCAAACACCCTGGGTCCAGTTACAAACTAAGGCTGGAAGAGGATCTCGATAAACTTGGTCGCATGGGTGCAGACCGGGCAGACCGATGCCCCGCCGGCACCACTGCAGGAAAAGCAGAGCCTTGCCCCGCATTGATTGCAGATATACATCTTCTCACTGTAATCGAACTTCTTATGACAGCTCTCACACTCACGCTCTACCATAAGACCTCCTTTCTTAATTATACACCGCTCAGATGGTGTGTCAAAAATCCTGTAAACGTTAACAGACATCGTTACCGGTATGGAAGTGTAAAAATTTCACCACTGGGTGCAAAAATTTCATCGAAGGGGCCGGCCGATTTTTCCTTGTCTGAAATATTGCGAAAATTCGGGCTTTTCTGGTGTAGAGGGATAAGCGCTGATCTGGCACAGGTTTGCATACATCATTCGTGTGAAAGGAGGTTGCCATGTTGGTTGCGATACTAATTGTTGGAGTCTCGATGGCAGCGGTGCCCCGTGACACCGCTCCAGAATATGGCTCGATCTCGGGGATCGTCCGTGATGCCAACACCTCGGAGCCGATTCTAAATGCCCATATCGTTGCCGATGGGCCAAGCCATGGTGAGGCATATTCGGAGTCGCTCGGTTACTACCAGATTCGGGACCTTCTACCTGGTATATATAGGGTGACAGCATCTGCCCCCGGTTATGAACCCGCTTTTCGGGATAGCGTAATGGTCTACGCGAATCAGAACACGACCGTTAATTTCCGGTTAAAGCCAAGTGGTGGATTGAGCGGAATTGCGGGTAGAGTGGTTAACGCCATCAATAACAATCCAATCCTCGGAGCGCTCGTTGAGGCCTGGGGGTCGGGAGGTAGTGGTAAGGATAACACCAATAGCAGCGGAGAATATTTTATCGAGCTATCACCTGGCCTATACACGGTAAAGGCCTCAGCCGTGGGTTATCGATCAGCCATCTACCCTGATTCAGTTGAGGTAAAAGCGGGACAAATAACACAAGGCATTGATTTTGCACTGATTCCCGATACCTCTGGTAATACCGGTGGAATATCCGGACGGGTTACCGATGCCCAGAGCGGTCTGCCGATATTGAATGCCAAGATTTTCGCCTCCGGTGCACAGGGTCAAGGCTGGGCTACTTCCGAGAGTCTCGGTTACTACCTGATCGATGGTTTACCAGCTGGTGAGTACCAGGTCCGAGCCGCTGCCAATGGCTATTACCCCTCCACTTATCCAGAGAGTGTAACGGTCTTTGCAGGACAGATTACCAAGAATATCAACTTTGCCTTAGAACCTGCCGGGACCAGTGGATTTGCAGGTTTTCCAATCGATGGCGAGACAGGTCTGACGATACCAGATGCTAAGATTACTGCAAACGGTCCTTCAGGGACGATCGTTGTGGAATCCAACAACCTTGGTGATTATCTGGCCGACGAGCTTAAGCCGGGTGTTTATCGCATTACAAAGGTTACTGCTCCAGGATACAAGGACGGCAGCTATTCGGATCCGATCCTGGTGATGAGTGGATGGATCACATCCTTCGTCTCACCGGTTCTCTACCCCTTACCCTCGGTAGAAGATTATGCCCCTAAGGGCGAGGTGATAAACCTGACCGCCTGCCCAAATCCGTTCAGTAACTCTATCCGTGTATCCTGGCAGATGGCGAAGGACGATCACATTAGTCTCGAGGTCTTCGATGCTACTGGTAGGTTGGTTAGATCTCTCTTTGATCGCTCCGTAAAACCCGGGTCCCATACTATCTATTGGGATGGCCGAGATGAGAGGGGTTATCCGGTTGCGGAGGGTGTGTATTTCTTCCAGCTTACCGCTAAAAGTGATTACACGAAGACACTCAAGGTTCTGCTGGTAAGATAGAAATTCCACAGTGGGGCGAAGACGAAGTCTTCGCCCCAGCAATAATAATTGACTGGAGGCGGAAGATGAGTATAATGAATGTATGTGCAGGGTTAGTAGACGACCCGGTACTTTCCTTCTCATTTTGCTATTTCTCCTTATCGGATGTCCGATGAATGCCCCAAGGGATAATCCTTTTGATCCCAATCTTGGTGGGAATATCTGTGGACGGGTTCTATCCCGTGGCCTCTCTGGTATTCCCGGAGTTGAGGTTCTCTGTCCAGAGGCTAACGCGTTCACCTATACCGATAGTGCCGGTAACTTCTCCTTGTTTGGGCTACCAGAGGATTCACTCTGGATTTTCTTTGACCACGATAGTTTCGTTTCGGATTCGGTTCGTGTTTCTCTCAGGAAGGGGAGAATAGACAGCATCACAATTCATCTCAATGGTAAACCATACTTAATAAATTGTAAAATCACGACCCACCATTACGAACGGAATTGGCCTCCTGATCCGTTATACTTCTGTCAGTTATCGGCAATCGCGAGAGATCTCGATGGTGAATTCGATATCGACTCGGTCTGGTTCACAATCCCGGAGATCTCCCTTACGAGGAGATTGAGCTACAGTCCCTCCGAGCAAAACTTTAACTATACTCTATTTGCGGATGAACTTCCAGGCGAAAATCTTGAGGTGCTTGTGGGAAAGGACGTATTCTTCATGATCTCGGATAAGGAAAATGCGGTCTCCAGTTCGGGTCCCTATCACGTTGGACGCATAATTTATCGCTCACCCTGCGTGATCTTTCCTGCCGGCGGTCAAGACACTATAAAGAGTGAGACATCCTTCGTCTGGCATAGATTTGACCAAGGTTTCTATGTCCGTTACCATGGAGAAATCGTAAGAATTATTGGCGGCGGACCGGGAGAAATTGCTCATACCTTCGATTTATCCGGGCAGAACGATACCACCTACCGTCTTGGCTCATCACTTTTAGATCCCGGGGAGTACTACTGGACGCTGGAAGTAATTGATAACCTCGGTAATTCCTGTCGCTCAAAAGAAGAGAAATTTTATAAGGATTGATGATGTTTAAGGCTCTCTACGAAATAAGTCAGCTGCTTAACTCAATACGGGAGCCCGAAAAGCTATTGGAGAAGGTGATGGATATCGCGATTGAATCGGTAGATGCGGAACGGGGTTTCATCGTTTTGATTGAAGGGTCTGGCGATCTAAGGGTGGTAGTCGCTCGCCAGATCGATGGTCCCATCGATAGAGAGTTGAGTGAGTTATCCCGAACCGCTTTTAAAGATATGCTTGAAAAGAAGGAGCCGAAAACCTTTATCGACGCCCAGAACATCTTTCCGGAAGCCGAAAGCATCATGCTTAAAGGGATCAAATCGATCGCCTGTGTGCCGTTGTTGATTAAAGATCGACTGATCGGTGGTATCTATGTAGATACCAGAACCGAACGCCAAGTCTTCGATGAGGATAAAATGCAATTTTTGGTCGCCTTCGCTAACATCGCCGCGCTCGCTATTGATAATGCCCGACTCTGCCATTCCCTTATTGTCGAGAATATCAACCTGAAGGCAAATCTACAGAGATGGCAGGAATTTCCCGAGATCGTGAGCCGAAGCGAAAGGATGAAAAGGGTCTACGAATTGATGAATCAAGTAATACCAACCGATGTTACCGTTCTTATCTGTGGAGAGACTGGAACCGGAAAGGAACTGATTGCTCGTGCGATTCATTATAATGGCTATCGAAAACATAAGCCCTTTATTACCGTCAATTGTAGTGCGATACCCGAAAGTCTCCTGGAGTCGGAACTCTTCGGTTATAAGAAAGGTTCTTTTACCGGCGCGACATCGGATCGGCCGGGAATATTTAAGGCCGCCGATGGGGGGACGATATTTCTGGACGAGGTCTCTGATTTACCGCTTTCGCTCCAACCCAAGATTCTGAGAGTTCTACAGGAAGGAGAGATCCGTAGATTGGGTGAGACGAAGATCTCAAAGGTCGATGTCCGAATTATAAGCGCTACCAATCAGAATTTGGAAGCACTTGTGCGGCACGGCAGATTTCGTGAAGATCTCTATTATCGCCTCAATGTCGTGGTCATCCCGGTTCCACCATTAAGAGAAAGACTGGATGATATCCCTCTTCTGGTTGATCATTTCATAAAAAAGTATTCCAAGAGATTTAACAAAAGTATTTCCGGCATTAGTAAAAAGGCATTAAATTGCTTGTATCGTTACAACTGGCCCGGCAATGTTAGAGAATTAGAAAATGTGATCGAACGGGCGGTTGTCCTGTGCCGAGATGAATTGATTGATGAACAGGACCTGGATCTCAACCAACAAAAATCTACCGATTATACAAGCGCTGATAAGACCTTGGCCGAGATTGAGAAGGAGGTAATCTTAGAAAGGCTGAAGAGGTTTTCGGGCAATAGAAAAAAAGCGGCTGAAAGCCTGGGGATTTCGTTGAGAAAGATTCAGTATAAGCTGGCGCAGTGGAGGGAAGATGAAAAGAATAGGTAGGTATGAAATAATAGATCTCATCTATGAAGGGATGCTTGCTAAGAGTTATAAGGCTTACGACCCATTGCTTAATCGTAAGGTTTTTCTCAAAATCATGCACCCCAATCTCTCATCAGACAATTCATGGATAAGGAGGTTCGAACGTGAGGCACGGATACAGGCTAAATTGAAGCATCCCAATATTGTAACAATCTACGAATTGGGCAAGGACAAGAATTTCTTCATCGCTTCCGAATATGTTGAGGGATGCACATTAAAGGATCTAATTGTAAAGAATGGACGTGTGGAAATGAGAGAATTAAGCAACATCTTAATCCAGGTTATTAATGCTCTCGAGTATCTCCATGAGAAGGGTATTGTCCATCGTGATATAAAACCACAAAATATCCTTATTTCCAAAACGAACGATGTTAAACTTGCCGATTTCGGTCTGGCATTCTCACCCAAGGAAGATTCTATTACTCAACAGGGATTTACCCTGGGGACACCCGAATACATGTCTCCTGAGCAAGCGATAGGGAAGAAAGTCGACTTTCGCAGCGATATCTTCTCCCTGGGCGTAACAATTTATGAGTCCTTGAGTGGGAAGAACCCTTTCAGAGGAGAATCCTACGCCGATTCGATCAACAAGATCATAAATTTTAGGCAGATAAACCTGTCCAGATCTATTCCCGATCTACCAGCATCGGTCGCTGATATCGTAGATAAGATGTTGATCAAAGATAAGGAACGACGATTGTCGTCACTAAATAAGGTGAAATCGGTGTTTATTGAATTTGCCGAGTCGAGATTTTTGCGAACGAAGGTGAAGAGGAAAAGTAAGAGAGCTGCCTTGATTTATGCAATTCTGATATTACCACTCATTATGCTCTTTTTTGCACTAAATTATGAATTTCATAAAGATCGAGAAATAAGCCGTGTCACTGAAGTTATCAACACCGAGGATTCTACCCTTGGTGCTGAGGACCCCAGAATGAGTCCAAGTCCTCGCAACAGAGGATCAAAAAGGTCACATCTTCCCGCACCAAAAGAATGTGTAGATATCTGGTTTGAAGTCTCGCCTTGGGCGAATATCTATATCGATGGTGAATCTGTTGCCACAACCCCATTTGTTGGGGAGTTAAGATTAAACAAAGGCAAACATACAATAGTATTAAGAAACCCTTATTACCCTTCCATTGTCGACAGTGTCAATCTTACACGACCATGCACCTTAGTATATGACTTTGAGAAGCGGTATGCATTCATCGATCTCGAAGTCAATCCATGGGGAATCATCTACCTCGACGGCATACTGGTTGACACCACACCGCTCTCAAGACCGATACCGATTACGCTCGGCCATCATAAGATTGAGATCGTCCATAATGTATTGGGCAAAATAGTGAAGGATGTGGTGATCGATTCTGCCAGAGTTTATCACTTTAGTTTTGATTATATGATCGACAGTCCAGAGTGAGGGGAATATGGTCTGGGTTTTATTAATCTTCGGATTTTGGCAATTCGGTCCTCCGATGCCAACACCAAGATATGGTTTTGGTGTCGGCGTCGTGGGAGAAAAAATTTATGTGATCGGAGGCAGAAATGATACCAAGATTCTGGATATGATTGAGGCTTACAATACCATAACCAGCTCCTGGGAATCGATCCCGGTCAAATTGCCAACCCCGAGATGTTATATGGGCTGCGCTACCTATGAAGGTAAGATCTACATCATCGGTGGTATGACTACACTATCCGGTCATAATACATCCCTGGTCGAGAGATTTGATCCAGCTACAAATCTCTGGGACACCGTGGCACCTCTGCCACGAGCCAAAAGCGGACTTGTTGCCTGCACCTATGCAAATAAAATATACGCAGTCGGTGGTTACATCAGAGATAGCGTAGGCTATTATACCAAAACAGTTGAACGATATGATCCAGTGTTGAACTCCTGGAGAGAAGTCGACTCCCTTAATACCCCCAGGATCAACGCGGGTGTAACCGTCTACAACGGCAAGATTTATGCCCTCGGAGGGAGTTATTATAATTCGCTGAAGAGCGTTGAGTATTATGTTCCCAATCAGTGGTGGAATGCTCAACCCATGCCTCGAGCCCGAACCGGTTTTGGTGCCTTGAGTTACGGGGACTGCATCTATGCCATTGCTGGTGATGATGATGGAACTCTACTTAATTCCGTCGATATTTGGCTTGCAGAAAGTCTATGGTGTAAGGGGCCTCCTCTGAATCACCCGAGGGCCTATTTTGGTATAGCTGCAGTGGGTGATACTATCTATGTCATTGGCGGTAAGGGAACAAGTGGGGCAATAAATTCCTTAGAATACCATTCACTACCCCTACCAGGAATTACTGAACCAGAGAGCCCCGGTTGTCCATCCTCTCCGTCATTCTCAACCATAGTCAGAAATGGTTCTATGATTAGCGTCGAAGACGCGGAGATAGAGGTATATAATTCAATCGGGATGCTCGTCAAGAAAGGTAGGAACTCAATCAGGATTGATTTTCCCAAAGGCGTCTATTTCATTCGGATCAAACAAAACTTGAATCCCCCGATAATCAGAAAAATGATTGTAATTAAATGATCCTGCTCTTAACCTTCGGCATCTCAGCTGCGGATCTTGGCCGTCTTTATGCCAATGGAGACTACCAAGCGATTATTGAACGGGCACCGCTCATTCTATTAGACACTACGCTTTCTAAGGATGAGGAAATAGAGGTATATAAGTATTATGCCTTCGCCCTGGTAATCTTGGGGAGGAAAGAGGAGGCAATTGAACTATTTATTCGTCTATTAGATTTAAATCCCAATTTCCAGCTCGATCCCGTCAAAATTTCTCCCAAGATAATAAATGTATTTAATGAGGCGAAGAACAGGCGGAATTTGATGATGCCGATTATAAGGCCATTCAAGGATACAATCTACATCGAGAAAAAGTTGCCTTTAGCCGTTCTGGTTCCCGGAGTATATCAAATTCAAGAGAATAAGAGAATTAAAGGATACATTATTATTGCCGCCGAGCTTATTTCCGTCACTGCTTTGGGAATAAGTCAATATTACTATACGAAATCCCGTGAGGAATATCTGGCCACGAGGGATCCGTATATTATAAGCGAGAAATATGAGGTTTATAATGGCTGGTATAAAAAAAGGTTAATATTTGCTTTTACCACCGGGGCGATTTGGTTGTTTAGTCTCATAGATGCATTTTAATAAGAACCGAAATCCCGGTCTTTAACAATCTCCTCGGTGATGCCCGCTCTTGACTGGGGATCGATCCAGGATATACTGATACTTCCATGGTAGGTGGTTTCGAGAAAAGGAGGAGAGATGAAATTTACCTTCCTCGGCCATGCCGCCTTTCTGATCGAGACCAAGGACGGGGTCAGGATCATAACCGATCCTTATAAGCCGGGTTGCTATGACAATGCGGTTGGCTATGATCCGATCACTGAGGCGGCCGATATCGTCACTGTCTCCCACGAACATGATGACCATAACTATACCCAGGATATCAAGGGAGATCCGGTAATCGTTAAAGGCGCTGGCGCCCAGGAGGTAAAAGGGATAAAGCTGACCGGTTTTGAGAGCTACCACGACCAGGCCAAGGGTTCTCAGCGGGGTAAGAATACCATCTTTCTTATCGAGGCGGAAGGGATGAGGATTGTCCACCTCGGTGATCTCGGCCATGTCCTTGATGATGAGGCGGCAAAAAGAATCGGACCGGTCGATATCCTGCTCATCCCGGTCGGTGGTTTCTATACCATTGATGCCGGCGAGGCCTGGCAGGTTGTTAAGAAGCTGAATCCCAGGATTGTCATCCCGATGCACTTCAAGACCGAGAAGCTCGGCTTCCCCATCGCCAAGGTGAATGAGTTTGCCTTTGATGCCAAGGATGCTGACTGGACCGAACGATCCGAATATGAGATCACCAAGGAGAATCTGCCCGAGGCCCTCAAGGTGGTGATACTCAACCCGCTCAAATAAGGGGGGAGATTGCGTCAGATCGATCGTAACCTTATCATCGATACCGTGGCCGAGCTATGTATCAAGGCCAATACCGAACTGGGGGAGGATCTGGTTGAGGCGATCAAGCGGGCCAAGGAGGTTGAGGAGTCAGAAGTGGGCAAGGAGATCCTCGACATCATCCTCCAGAACATCGAGATTGCTAAGAATGAGCAGCTCCCTGCCTGTCAGGACTGTGGCACTGCGGTCGTCTTTGTTGAGATCGGCCAGGAGCTCTGGTTCCCATTCAACCTGACTGAGGCGATCTATGAAGGGGTGAGGAAGGGCTATAAGGAGGGCTACCTCCGGAAGTCGATCTGCGATCCGATTACCAGGAAGAATACCAAGGATAACACCCCACCCATCATCCACTACGAGTTTGTTCCCGGCGACAAGCTGAAGATCACCGTCGCACCCAAGGGTGGTGGTAGTGAGAATATGAGCGAGGCAAAGGTCCTTGCTCCGGCTGCCGGTATCGAAGGGATAAAGGATTTCGTTGTGGATCGGGTGAACCGGAGTCAGGCCAACCCCTGTCCCCCGATTGTGGTCGGGGTTGGTATTGGCGGCAACTTCGAATATTCCGCCTATCTTGCCAAAAAGGCCCTCCTGCGTAACATTGGTGACCGCCATCCCGATCCTTTCTATGCCGATGTTGAGCGCGATCTACTGGAGAGGATCAATAAGCTCGGGATAGGCCCTCAGGGTCTGGGCGGTCGTATCACCTGTCTCGATGTCTTCGTTGAGGTCGCTCCCTGCCATGTCGCCTCACTCCCGGTTGCGGTCAACATCAACTGCCATGTTGCCCGCCACAAGTCAAAGACCCTATAGGAGGAGTGATGATCAGACTGAAGACCCCGCTTTCTGAGGAGGATATCCTCAAATTGAAGATCGGGGATCGGGTCCTCCTATCCGGTATCATCTATTCTGCCCGTGACACCGCCCACAAAAGACTGGTGGAGCTGATCGATAAGGGCGAACCCACCCCGATCGATCTCAAAGGCCAGGTGATCTACTATGTTGGTCCGGCTCCAGCCAAACCTGGTTATCCGATCGGACCGGCCGGACCAACAACCTCGGTCCGGATGGACCCCTATACCCCCAAGATCCTCTCCCGCGGTGTTAAGGGGCTGATCGGTAAGGGGAATCGGACCCAGCCGGTCATCGATGCCCTGAAAAAGTGGAAGGCGGTCTACTTCGTCGCCATCGGTGGTGCGGCTGCCCTCATCTCCAAACGGATCAAGAGCGCCAAGGTGGTTGCCTACGAGGATCTCGGCACCGAGGCGATCAGAGAGATGGAGGTTGAGGACTTCCCCCTGATCGTTGCCAATGATGCCCATGGTGGGGATCTGTTCCAGGAAGGGGTCGGTAGATTCAAGGTCGAATGATGATCGAAACCAAGACGATCCAGTTCTCCACCCGGGGGATGACCGATATCATCGACATCACCCCAAAGGTTGCGGAGGTGGTGAAGAAGAGCCGGGTCCAATCCGGAATTGTCTGTATCTTCCTGCCCGGTTCCACCGGGGGTATCACCACGATCGAGTATGAACCCGGCCTCATCAAGGATCTACCAGAGGTTCTGGATCGGGTCATCCCGACCAATAAGCGCTACCACCATGATGCCACCTGGGGTGATGGTAATGGTTTTGCCCATCTCCGTTCCGCCCTGATCAAGACCTCACTCGTTGTCCCTTTCACCGACAAGAAGCTCCTCCTCGGGACCTGGCAGCAGATTGTCTTTCTCGATTTTGACAACCGTTCCCGTAACAGAAGGCTCATCCTCCAGATCATGGGGGAATGATGAAGGCGATCGTGAAACCGAGACCTGGACCCGGGGCGGAACTGATCGAGGTCGACCCTCCCAAGGTCGGTCCTGGAGACTGTCTGATCAAGGTGGAGCGGGCCTCGATCTGTGGCACCGACTACCATATCTACCGGTGGGACCAGTGGTCTGAGTCGAGGATTCGACCACCCCGGATCTTCGGCCATGAGTGTGCGGGCACGGTGGTTGAGATCGGTGAGGGGGTGGTAGGGGTGAAGAAAGGGGATTTCATCTCGGCCGAGACCCATATCGCCTGTGGCCACTGCTACTTCTGCAGGACCGGTCTGGCCCACATCTGTCGGGAGGTTAAGATCCTCGGTGTCGATATCGATGGGGTCTTTGCCGAGTATGTCCGGATCCCCTATCAGAACTGCTGGGTCCTGCCCGGAGGATTTCCCACCGACTATGCCTCGGTGATGGAGCCATTCGGTAATGCGGTCCACTCGGTTACCGAGGCCAGGGTCGAGGGTGAGAATGTCCTAATCACCGGTGCCGGACCGATCGGTCTCATGTCGATCATGGTTGCCCGCAGTTATGGTGCCAACCGGATCATCGTCGCTGAGATCAATGACTATCGATTAGAGATGGCCGGAAAGGTTGGTGCTGATCTGGTGATCAATCCGAATGAAGAGGATCTTGTGGCAAAGGTTCAGTCCGTTACCGGTGGCATCGGGGTCGATGTCGTCCTGGAGATGTCTGGTGCCGAGTCAGCCATCACCCAGGGACTGAAGTCCCTGCGCGGGGGTGGCCGGTTTGTCATCCTCGGTATCCCAAAGCGACCGATTACACTGGACATCTCACCACTCATCGTCTTTAAGCAGGCGACGGTTATCGGTGTGAATGGGCGAAGGATGTTCGATACCTGGTTCCGGTCAACCCGACTAATCCTTGATCTGAAGATCGATCTTGAGATGATCATCACCCATCGGCTCCCCATGGATAGGTTTGAGGAGGGGATGGAGCTGATGGGTAGAGGGGAGTGTGGTAAGATCCTCCTTCTGCCATGAGATTCGGTTTTCACATCTCGATCAGCGGCGGATTTAAGAATGTGGTCAAGAGGGCCAAGGAGCGGAGCTGCGAGACGATCCAGCTCTTCTCCCGAAACCCGAGGGGCTGGAAGTATACCAAGCTCGATCCCGAGGATATCAAGACCTTCCGATCCGAACTCGAGGGGTCCGGGATTGAACCGGTATTTGTCCATATGCCCTATCTCCCCAATCTCGCCACCGGTAAGAAGGAGCTCTTCACCAATTCGGTCCTCTCTCTCAAGGAGGAGCTGAGAAGGGCGGAGATGATCGGGGCCGGATATGTGGTTATCCATGTCGGTAGCCGGGTCGGTCTTGATGAGGAGACCGCCCTCGAACATGTAATCAAGGGGATCAATCTTGCCCTGAAGGGGGTGAAGAACAGGGTGATGATCCTCCTTGAGAATACCGCCGGGATGGGGAGCGAGATCGGCTACCGATTTGAGGAGATCCGTAGAATCATTGAGAAGGTCACCGATCCGGAGCGGATCGGGGTCGTCCTCGACACCGCCCATGCCTATGAGGCTGGTTACGATCTCAAGAATGAGCTCGATTCGGTGGTGGAGGAGTTCGACCGGATCATCGGCCTATCCCGGTTGAAGCTCCTCCATCTCAACGACTCCAAGACCAAACTGGGGTCGAGGATTGACCGCCACTGGCATATCGGAAAGGGGGAGATCGGAAAGGAGGGGTTTCGGAGGATCGTCAACCATAAGAAGCTCCGCCACCTTCCCGGTATCATGGAGACACCAAGAAAGAATAAGAAGGAAGATCTGATGAATATGAGGATGATCAGATCACTGGTCGAATAAGGAGGAGTTATGTATAGTGAAAAATTTAAGAAACATCTGAGCGATGAACTGGAATCGATCCGGACCGAAGGCCTCTATAAGGAGGAGCGTATCATCCAGTCACCCCAGGCCCCAGATATTACCGTCCGCTACCCTGAGGATGCCCCTCCGGCTGAGGTGATCAATATGTGTGCCAATAATTATCTCGGTCTATCCAGCCATCCAGAGCTTATTGCGGCCGCAAAGAAGGGGCTCGAGGAGCGGGGCTATGGGATGTCCTCGGTCCGGTTCATCTGTGGCACCCAGGATATCCACAAGGAGCTGGAGCGGAAGCTCTCAGAGTTCCTGGGCACGGAAGAGACCATCCTCTACTCCTCCTGTATGGATGCCAATGCCGGTTTCTTCGAGGGGCTCTTCACCCAGGATGATGTCATCATCTCGGACCGACTCAACCACGCCTCGATCATCGACGGGATCAGGCTCTGCAAAGCGGAAAGGAGGATCTTCCAGCATATGGATATGGCCGATCTCGAGCGGCAACTGAAGGAGACCCAGAACAAGAGGTTCCGGGTGATCGCCACCGATGGTGTCTTCTCCATGGATGGTGATATCGCCAAGCTGGATGAGATCTGCGATCTGGCCGATAAATACGATGCCTTAGTCATGTTTGACGATTCCCATGCCACCGGATTCCTGGGTAAGACCGGAAGGGGAACCCATGAGTATCGTGGGGTGATGGAGAGGGTCGATATCATCACCACCACTCTTGGTAAGGCGATGGGCGGTGCATCCGGCGGCTGCACCTCGGGTCGGAAGGAGATCATCGATATGCTGCGCCAGAAGTCCCGACCCTACCTATTCTCCAACACCCTCTGTCCGGTCGTCGTTGCCGCTGCGATCAAGGCGGTCGATCTTCTGCTCCGATCAACCGAACTGAGGGATAAGCTCGAATGGAATACCAGATACTTCCGGGAGCGGATGACCGAGGCCGGCTTTGACATCAAACCGGGCATCCACCCGATCGTTCCGATCATGCTCTACAATGCCAAGCTCTCCCAGGATATGGCCCGGGATCTCTATAAAGAGGGTATCTATGTGATCGGATTCTACTATCCGGTTGTGCCCAAGGGTGAGGCCAGAATCCGGGTCCAGCTCTCGGCCGCCCACGAGAAGGAACACCTCGATCGGGCGATCGAGGCCTTCATCAAGGTGGGTAAGAAATACGACATCCTCGGCAAGACAAAGGAGCAGATAATCGAGAAATACGGGCTTTAGTAGCGGCGCCGGATCTCTTCGGCAACCCGATCAAGCCCGGGGATCATCAACTGGAGACATCTCCGGTAGACCTCGACCGTCCCTCCGATCGGGTCGAAAATCCCCCCTCCTTTCGGAAAATCCCGTAGCAGGAATGTCCTGGGACCGGCATCAGGATCGAGCTCCAAGACCCGTTCTCGGTGATGGGGTTGCATTACCAAGATGAGATCGGAACGGATGATCAGTTCCCTTGAGAGGGGCTGGGACTGATGATGGGAGATATCGATGCCCATCTCCCTCATCACGGTAATGGCGTTCTCAGCAGCGGGAAGACCGAGATCGGCGATTGTCCCGGCAGAATAGACAAAGACCGGCATCCCTTTTAACTTCTCCTTAAGATAGCCGACCGCCATCGGACTCCGGCAGGAGTTACCGGTGCATACGATCAGGATGGAGAAGTAGGAATTGGGATCGATCTTCACCTTACGCTTGAGGACTGGTTCGATCTCATAGATCGAGGCCGAACCGAGCCTCCGGATCACCGGAGGATAGGTGGTGAGATCGAGGACAGTGGAGGGTCGGTTGTCCAGCTCCCCCGCATTGACGATGAGATCGACCCCGGTGAAGGTCCGCTTCAATTCCTTCAGATTCCTCAAGACCGGCTCATCATGAAGATTGGCCGAGGTTGCAGCCAGAGGTTCACCGAACTCCCTCAAAAACTGGAGGAGCCAGTCGAGCTTGGGCACCCTCGCCCCAATCTTCCCCCCATAGACAAAATCATAACTGCCACGAGGGTGGAAGAGAAGGGTGAGACGACCTGGTAAGAGATCGAGCGACCTCTTCTGAGTCTTGGAGGTGAGCCGGGCATACTTAGAAAGCGTCTTTGTTGAATCAAAAAAAACTGCGAATTTTAAATCTTTTTTTCCTTTTAGCTTGGCTAATTTATTAAGAGAAGCCAAATCGGCGCGACTCAGTAGACCATAGACCGTATCTGTGGGGATGACTGCCACCCCACCCCGTTCGAGAACATGTTTGAGTGTTGGAAAGAGCTTCTGGTGCTTAACCCCGAGGATCTCCATCAAATGAGCTTCAGGGCAAAGAGGGCGGCATTCTTCGCTCCAGCCGATCCGATCCCGAAGGTTGCTACCGGAACACCTTTGGGCATCTGGATGATGGAGAGGAGGGAGTCGACACCTCTCAGATCCGAGGTCGGAAGGGGGACACCCAGGACCGGAAGATCGGTGTAGGCGGCGATCATACCGGGAAGATGGGCGGCATAGCCAGCACCGGCAATAATCACCTTGAACCCCTTCTCCTTTGCCGATCGGGCAAACTCCCGCACCGCCTCTGGCTGGCGGTGGGCCGAGAGGATAAAGACCTCATGGTCAACGCCCTTCTCCTTCATGATCGTAATTGCACCCTCCATGAACTTCTCATCGCTCTTGGAGCCCATGACGATGGCGATCTTGGCCATTCTACCCTCCAGTCCGTCTCAGACCATAAGCACCGATATCCTTTCGATAGTACATATTCTCAAACCCGATCTTCTCAATTGCCTGATAGGCCCGATTTCTCGCCCCTTTTAAGGTCTTATCGATCCCGGTCACCCCAAGAACCCTCCCCCCATTGGTCAGGAACTCCCCATCCTTATAGATGGTACCAGCATGGAAGATGACAAGATCCTCGCTCTCCTTGGCCCTGATCGTGATCGGAAACCCCTTCTCATACTTCTCAGGATACCCCTTAGAGGCCAGGATGACACAGACCGCATAGCGGTCGGCAAGTTTCAACTCCACCCCATGGAGCTCCTTCCTTCTGGTCGCAAGGAGGAGGGTCATCAGATCGGTCTCGATCAGGGGAAGGATGACCTGGGCCTCGGGATCACCGAATCGGACATTGTATTCCAGGACCCTCGGACCATTGGCGGTGATGATGAGGCCACAATAGAGGACACCCTGATAGATGATATCGTTGTCACTGAGGGCCCAGATTGTCGGTTTTACAATAACCTCATCGATAAACTTCATCAGTTTGGGGTCGATGGTAAATGGAGCATAGGCGCCCATCCCACCGGTATTTGGACCCCGATCACGATCGAGTAGCCGCTTGTGGTCCTGGGCCGAGGGGAGATACATGATGGTCTGACCATCGACCAGGGCGAATACCGATACCTCATAGCCGGAGAGGAACTCCTCAACCACTACCCGCTCGCCGGCCTTGCCCAGCCTCTTCTCAACCATCAGCCCATCGATAACCCGCTCGACATCCTTCTTCTTGGTGAGAACAAAGGTCCCTTTTCCTGCAGCAAGACCAGAGGCCTTGACCACGATCGGCACCCCCTTCTTCCTGATATAGGCGAGGGCAGATTTGGCCGAGTCAAAGATCTCGAACTCTCCGGTCGGTATCCCATAGCGTCTCATGAAGTCCTTGGCAAATGCCTTCTCCGCCTCGAGCTGGGCCGCCCGCCGGGAAGGGCCAAAGGCATCGAGCCCCCACTTTTCAAACTCATCGATGATACCGGCTGCCAGTGGGTCCTCGGGCCCGACCACGGTGAAGTCGATCTGATTCTCAAGGGCAAACTTGACCAGACCATCGATATCTAAGGGATCGATCGGAAGACAGTGGCCAAGCCGACAGATACCGCCATTACCGGTAGCGATAAAGATATCCTTGACCAGCTTCGACTGCTTCAGTTTCCAGACGATGGCATGCTCCCTCCCCCCTTTCCCGATCACCAGAACTCTCATCTCAATCCCTTCATCTGTTCAATGAACCCCTTAAATGAGTCCGGATCCCGTTCGATCAGGGTGCCAATCACAACGAAGTCACAACCCGCTTCGAATCGACTCTGGATATCCTCAAATCTCTTCAGTCCACCGCCCACGATGAGCGGAATATCGATACTCCTCCGAACCGCCCGCACCATCTCAACCGGAACCGGAAGTTCGGCCCCGCTCCCCGCCTCAAGATAGACCAGTTTCATCCCAAGATACTGGGCCGCAAGGGCATGGGCCTCGGCGATCTCTGGTTTGTTTCTCGGGATCGGGCGGGTGTTGGAGATATATTCGACCGAGGTATAATTGCCACCCTCAATCAGAAGATAGCCGGTCGGGATCACTTCCAGTCCGGAGTCGCGAATCCTGAAGACCGCCCGGACCTGATCCCCGATCAGATACTGGGGGTTCCGGCCGGAGAGGAGCGAGAGGAAGAGGATGCCATCGGCCCGACTCGAAACCTGGTTGGCACCACCGGGAAAGATGAGAACCGGGGTCGAAGTTAGTGATTTGATCTGTTCGATAAATGTGTCGAGATTCCGGCTCTTGAGATAGCTGGTTCCGACCAGGATCGCGGTCAGGTGGGGGAATGCCGGGCCGAGTCGATCGAGATCCGGCTCCCGGTCTGGATCGAGCAGGGCAAATACCCCCGGCCTCTTTTTCAGGAGCTCATCGTATAACAATGCCCCTCCTCATCAGATCACGGCCATGACGCTTCATAAATTTCTTTAGCTGGAAATACTGTTTCAGGAGCTGATTGATATCCTCAACCCTGGTTCCCGAACCCTTTGCAATTCGACGCTTCCGGGAGCCATCGATGATCTCCGGGTGGCGGCGTTCCTTCGGGGTCATCGAATTGATGATCGCCTCGATCCGGACCAGCTCCTTCTCATCGACATCCATCTTCGCCATACCTGGGATCATGGCCACCAGATTCCTGATCGGGCCGAGCCTTTTGATCGCCTTGAGCTGAGAGAGGAGATCCTCGAGATCGAACTCCCCTTTCGCCACCTTCTTCCGGACCACCTCGGCCTCGGCCCTCAATGGTTCGGTCTTCTCAATAAGGGTCCTGACATCGCCAAGACCGAGGATCCGCTGGGCGATCCGGTCCGGATAGAAGGCCTCAAGATCATCGAGCCTCTCCCCCACCCCGATATAATAGATCGGGATCCGGGCCACACTCCGGAGGGAGATCGCCGCCCCGCCCCTGGCATCACCATCGAGTTTGGTGATGATGGCGCCATCCAGACCGACACGCTCATGGAAGGTCTTCGCCTGAATCACCGCATCCTGACCGGTCATACCGTCAACAACAATAATATTATACTCCGGCTTGAGTTTCTCCTTGATCTCAACCAGTTCGATAACGAGCTCATCATCGATATGGAGACGGCCGGCGGTATCGAGGATGATGAGCTTAGACCCGATCCGTTCCGCCTCTTTCACTGCTTCACTGGCGATCATGACTGGATCACTGTCCGAGGTGTAGAAGTGGGCATTAGCCCGCTGGGCAATCCGGCGGAGCTGTTCCTTAGCGGCTGGACGTTTATTGTCCAGGGCGACAAGGATCGGCTGGAGTGAGCGGAACTGGTGGGCCAGTTTTCCGGCGCTGGTCGTCTTGCCCGTCCCCTGGAGTCCGATCAGGTTGATAATCGAAGGAGACCTTTTCGGGGTTAGCTTTGCCGGTTCCTTACCCAGGATCTCGACCAGCTCCCGATAGACCGCGGCCAGGATCATCTCACCCGGTCGGATCGAGCGGTCGATCGGCAGCCCCTCGAGTTTCCCCCTCAGATCATTGATGAACCGCTTCACCACCTTATAGTTGACATCGGCGGAAAGCAGGGTGATCCTCAGATCCTTTAAGAACTCATCGATCTCCTTCTTCGTCACCCGGCCGTAGCCGAGCACCTTCCGTTTCAGGATCTGGAACTGGTCGATCAGGGTTTCGAACATCTCAGCCTTTCGATCACCTGACAGTAATCCCGGGCCTTGAATATTGCCGATGCCGCCACCAAGAGGTCGGCTCCAGAACTGGCAATCATGGGGGCGTTCTCAACCTTTACCCCGCCATCGACCGCAAGGATACAGCCGACACCGGTCTCATCGATCCACTGCCGGGCCCTCCTGATCCGATCCAGGCTTCCGGTAATGAAACCCTGTCCGGCAAAACCGGGTTCTACCGACATCACCAAGAGG
>Ga0180300_10000421_pt1 | contig 18523 bp, 22 predicted proteins | sample GuaBasSediGuay15_FD_121798 | JGI IMG/M metagenome (GOLD analysis project Ga0180300, IMG submission 121798) | Subseafloor sediment microbial communities from Guaymas Basin, Gulf of California, Mexico - Guay15, Core 4569-2, 21-24 cm | ecosystem: Environmental > Aquatic > Marine > Hydrothermal... | reverse complement strand
CGACGAAGGCCTTCATCCCACAGTGGGAGGGAGGGACCATAGGGGTAGGGGGCGGTCCCCCAAGCCACCTCTCCTTGGAGTCTCGGTAGTAGAACCCTATGAGCCCGTAGCTACATGTGCCGACGCCCTCCCACCCTATGAGGACTTGGATGAGGTTGTCTGAGAGGACGAGGAGGAGCATGCTCCCGATGAAGAACTGGAAGAAGAACCAGTAGCGGGTGAGGCAGGGGTCGCCCTCCATATATCCGAGGGAGTAGATGACGATGAGGAAGGAGATGAAGGCGACGACGTTCGCCACGATGATGCTCAGGGGGTCGACGAGGACCCCGACCTCTAAGGCACCACCGCTTGGGAACACAATCCATTTTGCGATCTTTAGGTCGTGGCTTCCCCCTGAGAGGAGCAGGGGGATCATGGAGGTGGTTGAGATGACGGCTGAGAAGGAGAAGGCCACCGCCATGTAGTCCCGTAGCTTCTCGTTGATCTTAGCGAAGAGGGGGGTCAGTAGGGCCCCTATGAATGGGAGGACCCAGCAGAGGAAGGGACCGGGGTACTTGAGCAGGAGTTCAAGTGGCTCCATTTAGACCCCCCGTTAATCTTCCATAGATTAAATGAGGTATTATATAAAACATATCCCCCAAAGAGGATTGTCCTTATATATCACCCAGTTCTCCTCATGGATTTTGAAGTAAGATGATTATCGGGGTTGGATGGATTCTAAGAGAATGGTAAGGACTGTCATAAAGGAAGGTGAAAGAAGAGAAAATGCTGTTGATAACGACTGCATCTATGTTAAAGGGGTGAAGAAGACATGATGGTGAGGCGATAACTGATGGAAAGTTAGCTGCAATTACCAACCTCTGATGACAATATTTGAAGTGTTTAGGGTCTAAGTATTGTAGAATGAGTATTAACAAGATAGTTGATAGGATGGCAATCGCTAGAGGTATGAACCTAATAACTTTGAGATGTACACGTAAAACCTATACCTATTTAATAATCCATCGCATATAATTATAAATGCTTGAAGGAATCAAGCTTTGGTGCTGAGAGACCAAATCGGTGCTTGGCTTAGAAGTTGCGAGAAAGTTGCTATATTGGGAGTAGGGAACCCTATGCGAGGGGATGATGTCGTAGGCGTGGAGATAGTTAAGTTGCTTAAAGGAAGAGTTCCAAGAAATGTGAAGCTCTTGGAATGCCAAACTGTTCCGGAAAATTTCATGAGAGAGATAAGGTGGTTTAACCCTACACATGTGTTAATAATTGATGCAGCACAGCTTGGAGCGGAACCTGGGGAAGCGAGGCTTGTTGCACCTGATGAAATACTGGGGATGGCCTTATCTACCCACCAAATACCGCTTTCCATCCTAGCTGAAGTTATCGAGAACATCGTAAACGCAAAAGTCATGATCCTGGGCGTACAGCCCAAAAGTATAGAATTTAGAGAAGAACTAACGCCAGAACTCCAAGAGGCGTCAGAAAGAATTGCAAACATTCTCGTAGATATCTTAGACAAACTCGTTAGGTAGATATTTCACTTTAAAGGTGAACCATTACTCGCGCTTGATCCCAAGAGGAAACCGATGATTTGTGGAAAGAAACCCGCGTGAGTTCCATGTCCGAAATCTACTTTGCCACGTTGCCCTTAATCTCGATGACTCTATTTTCTGTGGCCAAGCCCATTTCTAAATTCAGCCTCTAAAGCCTAAATCCTTCACTCCTTAGTAAATTTTAATATAGTGTCTTCCTGGGTGTAGCAGGCTAACTCGTACTCTTGGGTAAGCTTGATGGCTTTTTTTGGGCAGACCTCCTCACACTGGGCACAGAACACGCATCTGCCCAAGTAAAATGTGATACCCTTAACGTCCTTGCCCCTGCCGTCGAGTTCTATAGCGAATGCCGGGCAAACCCGGGCGCAGAGACCGCACCCTATGCACCTGTCAGCGTACCACATATGTTTTGCTCTGAGCCCCTCAACCGGGGGGAACTTCTCGAAGGGATAAACGAGTGTAGCAGGTTTCTTCGTCAAGTTTTTCAAGAGTTCAGGTTCCATAGCCATTCTACATCAACACCGCCATCAATTCAATAGCAAGTATGTATAGGAGGGAGAGGGGAACCAAATTCTTCCACATCCAGTTGATCATCTGGTCTATCCTATATCTCGCGAACAGGGCTCTGAGGTTGGATATTATCATGACACATAATATCGTTTTCAATAGGAACCAAAGGGCAGGTGGGATTGGCCAAGGCCCTAGAGGTCCGCCTAGGAATAGCGAGGTCATCAGGGCGGAAGCCGCGACGAGTTTGATGTCCCCCCCAAGCCTTAATAGGGCAAGTTTCTTACCGCTATACTCTACCTGCCATCCCCCAACTATCTCAGTCTCGGCCTCGGGTATATCAAAGGGCACCTTTTCTAGTTCTGCAAGCATACAGATGGTGAATATTCCAAAGCCCAAAGCCAATACGGAGGCCTTCGCGATCCCAAGCGCCAATGAGAACTCAGTCGGGTTCTCTAGAAAGAGACTCATACTCCTGCCCTGCCACGCAACTATCCCGCTTAGGGATAGACTCTTAGCGAGTATTGCAGGTCCAACAGCTGCAACCCCCATGGGGATCTCATAAGATAACATCTGGAGAGACGTTCTTAACCCGCCGACGGTACCGAATCTGTTGAGGGAACCCCAGCCAGCCATGAAGACCGATAGGACAGTTAGGGTGAAAAGGAATAAAATAACAATTAAGTCACCCTCGAAACTTATGTACGCCTTCGGTCCTATTATAGGAACCATAAACATGACTGTTAGAGGGATCGCAAATAAGATAATCGGCACAGTAGCGAACACCACGCTGTCAGCAGCCTCTGGTGTTATATCCTCTTTTGCCAGCAGCTTTATCAAGTCCGCCAAGGGCTGTAGGATCCCCTTCCAACCTGTATGCAGTGGTCCTATTCTATTCTGAAGTCGCGCGAAGAATTTTCTATCCACCCATTCGGCGAATAAAGCATAAAAGATTAGGAATAGGAATCCCGGGAAGACCAGGATCTGACCTATTTTTATTATGAGTTCTGTTGATACCATTTCACTCCATACCTCCTAAGTTGCTCATCAGTCCATACCCACCGCTTGTCTGTATTTACATCAACAAAAGCTATTCGATCAGCACAGCAGAGGCAGGGGTCTATCCCCGCTATGACTATGGGGACATCTGCTATGTACCCCCCCTTAAGCATCTCACAGACGGCCAGTATGTTTCCAAGAGTCGGGGCCCGTACCTTGTGCCTGTAGGGCTTCATCCCCCCATTAGACCTAGTGTAGTGTATAAGTTCACCTCTCGGAGCCTCGACTAGGCTCACGACTTCGGCCTCAGGGACTCTCATTAACGGGGAGACCACCTTCCTTATTGGGCCGTCAGGCATATGATCTAAGCAGTATCGAACTATATTTATGCTCTCCAGAACCTCGTCAACACGGACTAGAATCCTGCTTGTAACATCACATCCATCGTAGGTTATAACGTTAAAGGGTATCTCATCGTAGACGAGGTAGGGGTCGTCCGCTCTTACATCGGTATTTATGCCACTCGCCCTCGCTACTGGTCCAACAGTACACAGGGCTACGGCCTCCTTCGGCGTTAGGACTCCAACCCCATCTCCCCTATTATGAATGGTCTTTTCGTTTAAAATTAGCTCCTTATAGTATTTGGTTCTCTTCTCAAGCACATTGCACCCTTTCTTGATCTCATTCACCTTCTCAGGGGGTATGTCCCTTCTAACCCCGCCGATGGTTGGCATAGCATAGTGCACCCTGTTACCCGAGATCAACTCAAGCAGATCCATTACAACTTCTCTGTCCCGCCATATATAGAAGAAGAGTGTGTCGAAACCCACTTCGTGAGCCGCTATGCCGAGCCAGAGGAGATGGCTGTGAATCCTCTCAAGTTCGGCCGTGATGACCCTTATGTACTTGGCTCGCTCAGGGATCTCCAAGCCCATGGCTTCCTCTATACACTGGGTATAGCAGGTCGTGTGAGCACACGAGCATATACCACATATACGCTCGACTAGGTAGAGACCCTGAAGATATGTTCGGCTTTCCATGGCTTTCTCTATGCCTCTGTGATTATAGCCCATCCTAACATCCGCGTCTACAACATACTCCCCGTCAACCTTAATCAAGAATTTCTCAGGCTCCTTGAGGGCTGGATGTTGTGGTCCTACGGGTATTATGAACTCAGTCTCCTTCATTCTCAGCCAACCTCTTCCTAATCTCTTCAACTTTCCACTTCTTTAGAAGCGGACGAATACCCTCAGGCCAATTGTCGGGGATGACAAGAGGCGCGAGGTTGGGATGTTCTTTGAAGTTAACCCCTAAGAGGTCGTGGACCTCCCTCTCGTATATTGAGGCCCCTGGAATTATACCCGATATAGTCGGGAGGGAGGAGTTCTTCATATCTGTCTTCACCTTAAGGGAAAGCGTAATACTCTCCCTGCCTCGCCTCGTGAGGTGATATACCACCTCAATTCCGTCTCCAACATCGACCCCGCTTATCGTCGTAACATGCCCGAAGCCGTTCTCGGCCAGATGCTTAACCGCATCTATTAGTTTATCCGCCTTAACCGTAACGAAGATCCTTCTAGCCCTTGGAATCTTCCAGTTAATCACATTTTCGTCCCCAATGTCTAACTTGAGGGCCTCGACGATTTTAACATGGTCTTCGCGTTCCATATCTCCACTTCACCTTTTAGTAACCCAGTTTCTTCAGCAACTTTACAATACCATCTATTATTGCTTCAGGCTTGGGCGGACATCCTGGGATATAGGCGTCTACTGGGAGGGCATTATCAACCCCTGTGACGTTGTAGCACCCTTGGAATACGCCTCCGCTTATCGCACATGAGCCTATAGCAACGACGAACTTGGGCTCTGGCATCTGCTCATAGATTCTAATGAGCCTATCCCTAACCTGTCTAGTGACAGCACCCGTCACCAATAGAACATCCGCGTGCCTAGGACTTCCCTTAAGGAGCGCGCCGAACCGCTCTATATCGAACCTCGGGGTTAATGCGGCAACAAGCTCTATGTCACACCCGTTACATCCTCCGGTTGAGAAGTGTATCACCCAAGGAGACCTTGTCCTAGCCCAGTTAACTATTCCCAAATTCACCACCTCGCGAGGGGGAGGACAAGCATGACGGAGGCGAAGACTATAAGGGCGTAGAGGGCGGGCAGTATCCCAGGTCTAGCCAGAGATGTCGCTAATACGACGGCCAGAATGTCGAATACCATGAAGAAAATCGTGTAGAGGAAGAACCTTTCCATGTTTACCTGCAACCTAACGGGTGGGAAGTCTTCCCCACAGGCGTAGGGGGCAAGCTTTCCAGGAGTCTTCGTGCCCTTCGGGGCAATTCTAGCACCTATCCAGTAAAATATTAGTCCGATTAAAAGTGATAAAGTGAATATAAACGGAATGGAAGTCAACACCCTCTCCCACATCTCTACTCCCTCAGCCCAGTTCTCTTATAGGAAGAGATTATTGTTGTTAAATATTTTTCCCCAACCTATGTGTAGCGGATTTGGTGGGGCAAAAGAATAAATATTAAGTAGAGAGAAGTTGAAGGATAAAAATTAAAAGGGAGGCATGGGATTGCTCTTGGAAGACCTGGCTCATCTCGTCCTCCTAGCCTTGGCCATTGTTATGGGCGTGCTGACAGTCGAGGCTGAAGAACTCCTCTATGCGGCCATGAGCTTTTTGGGCATGTGCGTGGCTCTTGGAATCCTCTACTGGCTCTTACACGCTCCCTACGTAGCCGTCTTTCAGTTGGCAATATACGCCGGAGCCCTTGTCGTTCTGTTTGTTTCCGTCATAATGTTGACCAGGAGGGAATGAGAAATGAGTAAGTATTATACGGCTATGGGTGCGGCACTCACGGTCTTTATGATAATAATCATCGCCTACACTACGGCGCTATATGGCGCAATTTTCCCAGAGCCCGTAATGAGTGAAGAGCAACTTGTAACCACAACTGGGGAGGGTGAGATTATCCACTCAATGAGCGGATTCCTCTGGGATTATAGGAGCCTAGATCTGCTCATGCAGCCTTTCGTCCTGTTCGCGGCGGCCAGTGGTTGCGCAGCCATGTTACGGGTTATCAGGAGGAGAAGTTAATGCTCGCTATCCATGTCTACCTAACTGCGGTCCTCTTCCTCTCCCTTATAGGGCTGTACAGCATGGCCTTCAAGAGGAACATGATCCGCATCCTGCTTGGTCTAGAGATTATCCTAAACGCCGCCAACCTGAGCTTCATAGCCTTCTCCGCTAGATTCACTGGTCAAGTTGATCTGCTTGGTCAATCCATAGTTGTTATGTCCATAGTCCTTGGTGGATGTGTCGTAGCGATTGGGCTCTCCATGGTCTTGAACGCCTATAAGCATTACAAGACACTGGACGTTAGGGAGCTCAGGAGGCTGAAGTGGTGATGGTGTTGTCTGAGTTTCTCCCATACCCGCTTATCTCCCTACTCGCAGGTGCTATGGTAGTCCTATTTGCAGGGGTTCTTGAGGAGCGCCTAGGACAGGGCAGGACTAAAGAGGCCCTCTCGGTGATCTTCATAGCCTTGGCTCTCATTGGCTGCCTAATCCTATACAAGGATGTCACCTCACAACCTCTGGGAGTTATGGTACTATCAATAGGTGCAGAGCCTCCACTAGGCGCCTGTTTTGAGATAGACCTGCTGAGCGTCTTCATGACCTTCTCAGTCGTCTTCCTTGGACTATTCGCGGTTGTCTACTCCTTCAGGTACATGGAGCACGACACTAGGCTTGCCGAGTATTACTCTTTGCTCCTGCTCATGATGGCTGGCATGGTCGGCGTAGCCTTGGCCGGAGACTTCTTCACTTTCTTCATCTTCTGGGAACTCATGTGCATAAGCTCCTATGTCCTAGTTGCCTTCAGGAGGGAGCTTTGGGGTCCCATAGAGGCTGGATTCAAGTACCTCACCATGAGCGCCTTGGGTGGCGTCCTGATCTTCCTCGGGATGTCCCTGTTGTACGGAATGGCTGGGAACGTGAACTTTGCGTACATGAGCGTAGGGATAGACTGGGGGACAGCCGGCGTCTGGGCATATCTCGCCTTCATCTTACTCTTCCTAGGGTTCGGAATCAAGGCGGCTATTGTGCCGATGCACACGTGGCTTCCAGACGCCCATCCAGAAGCTCCGAGCCCCATAAGCGCCATGCTATCAGGCATTGTTATAGAGACAGGCCTATATGGTCTCGTGAGGATTCTCTTCGTTGTTTTCCTACCAAATGCGGTCCTTCTACCCAGAGGTCCAGAGACATTCAAGTACGTAGTTGCCGTCTTCTCCGTCCTTACAATGACTATAGGCAACATAATGGCACTACTTCAGAAAGACATTAAACGCCTTCTGGCATATTCGAGCATCGCCCAAGTGGGGTATATGCTCGTGGGAGTGGCCAGTGGGACTACCTACGGGCTCTTAGGATGCTTCCTGCACGTGTTCAACCACTCCCTGATGAAGGGGCTCGCATTCCTTGCCTCAGGAGCCATGGTGTATAGGATTGGAACCAGGAATCTTGATGAAATGAAGGGCCTCGGACACTATATGCCTGTAACGACAATGGCCCTTGCCATATCTCTATTGGGACTTGGCGGAGTCCCCTCCACGAATGGCTTCGTGAGTAAGTTCATCCTTTTCGGCTCTGCACTGGCACCAGGGGTCAACATGTGGTGGCTCACCCTCATAGGCGTTCTCAACAGCGCCTTCTCCATGGCATATTACTTGCCAATCATAATAAGGCTTATAACAAAGCCGGCAGAGAAATCCTCGGAGCTAAAGGAGGCACCCATCTTAATGCTCATACCGATGTGCATCATGGCCATCCTGATCATAGTCTTCGGGATCTATCCTCGCCCCGTTCTCCAGCTTGCTGACAGCGCATCTAAGGCGTTGATCGAGGGGTTGCAGGGCTACATCAGTAAGGTCATCCCATAGGGGATACCTGATTTTTTTTAATTATTGTTTATAGAATCTCATTTACGAGGTACATTTCCTAAGGAAATCATGTGAGGAAGACGGAGTACGTTATATCCATTTATTAGATGTATCAAGAAAAATAGAGGAAAGCACTAGTTATTCCCGCTTTACCTTTGTTATCTTGAAGGTGACTAAATTAGTTCGGTCTGGGCACTTGAAGATGAATTCGTCCTGACTTTTATACCGGGTTATCCTACCGCCCATGACTAGTGTCTTCAGGGTGGGAAGAGCTGATAATCGCTGTAAGCACAGATTCCATTTGTCTTATTGTATTTATCTCAAAGGTGCCTCCCACCTTCATAACCCGCGCCACAGGACCTCTTCTCACTAACGACCTTGGTGATGGGAGATCGGCTTCATCCAAGCATAATAACCACCAAGGAGATTCAACAAGCTTTGAAATAAGATAAATATCGTGCACCCTCATGGAAAGGATTATGAGAATTCCATCCCACAGTTAGAGGGGTAACATGATCGGGACTCTCATCTTAGCCGGTGGTAGGGGAGATAGGATCGGGAAGAAGAAACCCCTCCTAAACCTTGGGAACAGAAGCCTCATATCCTATGTCATCGAGGTAGCCCTGGAATTCTCCGATGAGATCTACGTGGTCATAAATAGAGGAGATGATATCGAGGGCTTCCGAGACAGACTTCCAAGCCGAGTGGAGGTCGTTAGGGATATCACCCGCGGGAAGGGGCCCCTAGTTGGCATCTACTCAGGCCTCAGGCATCTCCGTTCAGGTTACTCGGCTGTCCTCCCCTGTGATTCACCCTTTGTTAAAGTGGATGTGATGAGGCTCCTTATGGAGAAGGCAGAGGGGTTTGATGCGGCTATTCCCCTCTGGCCTAACGGCTATATTGAACCCCTTCACAGCGTCTACAGAGTCGAGGCAGCCCTGAGGGCGGCGGAAGAGGCAATTGGAGAGGGGGAGTTACGGGTGCAGAACATGGTGGAGAGGCTGGGGAGGGTGGCGTATATCCCGGTGGAGGAGTTCAAAAGGTTCGACCCTGGGCTCCTCACCTTTTTCAACATAAATACCCCTGCTGATCTGAGGAACGCCGAGAAACTCTTGTCCACCTCGTCACCTTCAGGGTGACAAGACCTCGCTCTGGACAGCTGGCTCAGGGGCGATTCGCTCAGATCCATAAATAAGGGCGAGCCCGCCCCGGACAAGGAGATCGAGGAGTTCTATGCCTCCTTTGAGAGATGGAAGGGCTTAGTGCTGTGGCTCGACATGACGGGGGAGTCCCTGATGAAAACCAGGGGGTCTCTTAATGCAGGGCTGCTAAAAGGGGTTCGATCTGAGCAGATGGTTCGGGGAGACGTGATGAACCTACGCCTCTTCTCACCCCAATCTCTGAAGGAGAGGGATAGAGAGGAGTTTACCCTCTCTCTCCTCAGGTTTCTCTCGGCGACTGCTGGCGTAGCCTAGTAGGAGGGAGGAGATCATGGAGAGGAGGGTGGGGTCCTCAGAGAAGAGGGCCACATCGCTCTCAGACTCCACCTCGAGGCTATTTGGGATCATCTTCATGAGCATGAATCGAGAGTGGTCGATGCCTACGTACAACAGAGGAAGCCTGAAGTCGACGCTCTCGACATCACAGATGTAGCTGAGCTCCCTGGCAAGGAGCTGCTTCTCCGGGTCCAAGGGGGATAGGAAGTTGACCTTAACGCCCTCCTCCTTCAATTTATCGAGAATCTTGTTCGCCACCTTGAAGAAGAGCACCCCGCCGTTCTCGTTCGTCACGATCTCCACGGACCTCCTCGCATCCAGGAGAAGCCTCCTCATCCTCTCCAGTATCCTCCTCCGCCCCCGAATGGTCCAGACATCCACCTTCCTCGGGACTACCCGTTCCCTCCTACGCCTATAGGCCTCGGTCAAGGTCCTCAGGAGGGACTCGAACTCCTCGGCCCGCTTCTTGACGAGGAGGAAGATGGGTTTGAGGGAGACGTCGGGCGCCACGGCCATGAAGCTCTTAGGCCTGCCCGGCACCTCCATAACGAGCCCCTGTTCTATGAGCTTCTTCAGGGTATTGTAGACCTTGGATCTCGGCACCTCGCATGTCAGGCTTAACTTCCTTGCCCCCGCGACCCCAAGGTCGATGAGGGCGAGGTAGACCTTCGCCTCATACTCGGAGAGGCCGGTATACTCAGCGACCTTCGACCAAGATGAGAGCGTGGTCTCCAATTCAAACACCTCCAGATAGAGGAGTTAATACCACCATCGGAGCAAGGAACATAGTGCAAGATCTATCTCCAACTCGATGTATCGAAAATCTGTATTTAAACATTTTTATTTGTAATATCGAGTATAAATGAGACAGAGGGCTTATATCCTCCCCTGAGGGAGAATTTCTAAAATTCCTCGCCAAGGACCTCCGCGACACGGTCTAAAAGCTCGTAGAGCGTCGGCCTGACCCCCACCTCTATATCTCCCGCCTCCTCCAATAAGGCCAGGGCCTCCTCCCTCTCCAACCTTATGATGATAGAGGCCCCAGCGACCGAGACCTCCACCCCGTTCACCTAATAGTAATTGTCCTATTTCTCCTAGATATCCTTAAAAATTTACAGAGATTCAATTATAGCAAGTGTTTAAATTGGACTCGGAGAAGATTTTGAATAAAGGGAGAAGGGTTCTGGCGAGTTCTGTGATCACGAGGAATTATCAGATCACCATGCCGAGGCGTGTACGTGCCCTCTTCCGATTTGAGGAGGGTGACTTGGTTCTGTTTGTTGTGGAAGATGGGAAGTTGATTATTGAGAAGGGATAAAGCGGTCTTTGGAGGGAGGATCGAGGGTTCTCCTCGCGATGGTAGCTCTCTTCATCGCCTCTTCTGGGCTCCAGCACCTCACTGGGTCTGGGATCCTTTGACCCCGCTAGGTTCTGCATCGACCTCGTCGCGGTCTTCACCTTCACGGTCGATCAGTGCCTCTTCGCCTGAGCGCCCTATCCCAAACCGATTGATGCTTCAATAGGGGAAAGTAGAAAAGAGAGTTAGCCCCCCTCTTGAAGAGGAGGCCTCGACATGAAGGATGTGATTAAACTCGAACATGGGGGCGGCGGGAGGCTGATGCGAGAGCTCGTCAAGGAGGTCATCATCCCCGCCTACAGGCGTAACAGGGTGGAAGGCGGCATCGGGCTACCTGAGATGGACGATGGCGCGACAATCCCTATAGACGGCTGCAACATCGTCTTCACGACGGATGCTTACACGGTGAGGCCTCTCTTCTTCCCGGGGGGCGATATAGGGAGGCTCGCCATCTGCGGGACCGTGAACGACCTCGCCGTGATGGGAGCAGCCCCTCTGGCCCTCGCGACCTCCATCGTCCTGGAGGAGGGACTCCCCATCGAGGTGCTGAGGAGGGTGGTGGACTCGATGAATCGGTCCCTGGAGGAGGTGGGGGTCCCCCTCATCGCCGGGGATACGAAGGTCGTCGAGCATGGGGAACTGGACAAGTTGATGATCAACGCAAGCGGCGTGGGCCTCGCCGAGAGAGTCGTCACTGACGGCGGCCTCAGGCCCGGGGACAGGATCATCTTCACGGGGACCATAGGGAACCATCAGCTCTCCCTCCTCTCCATCCGGGAGGGACTCCAGTTCGAGGCCCCCTTGGAGTCAGATGTGGCGCCCCTCTGGGATATGATCAGGGAGGTCCTCAGAGTCGGTGGGGTCACGGCGATGAAGGACCCGACGAGGGGGGGCGTGGCAGGCGCCCTCAACGACATGGCGAGGAAGTCAGGGGTCGATATCCTGCTCTGGGAGGAGGAGATCCCCATAAGGGGGGTGGTGAGGAGCGCCGCCGAGATGCTCGGCCTCGACCCCTTGGAACTGGCCAACGAGGGTGTCGCGATCATCGGTGTCGAGAGGGAGAAGGCCCAGGAGGTCTTGGAGGCCGTTAGGAGGGATAGGTACGGCAGGGATGCCGCGATAGTGGGGGAGGTCCTCGAGGGGAAGGGAAGGGTGATCCTGGAGACCCTCGTTGGGGGAAGGAGGGTCGTGAGGGAGCCCCTCGGCTCCCCCATGCCGAGGATCTGCTGAGGCCCTTGGGAACGATTTTATAGAGGCCTCCTCTCCATGGATTAGGGAGTTAGCATGACCCCACGGGGAACGGGTTGGTTCCTTTGAAGAGGAGAGCGATCGTCTCCATCTCAGGCCTCGTCCAAGGGATCGGCTTCAGGCCCTTCGTCTACAGGCTGGCCGTGAGGAGGGGCCTGAAGGGCTACGTGAGAAACCTGGGCGATGCGGGGGTCGAGATCGACGTGAACGGGGAGGAGGAGGCGATCAGGTCCTTTCTGAAAGATCTGAGGGAGGAGAAGCCCCCCATCGCCATCTACACGCAGATAGACGTGGAGTGGCTGGACTTCAGGGACGATTACTCGGATTTCAGGATAGACAACAGCGACCTGGGGAGGAGGGACGTCAAGCTCTCCATCATCCCCCCGGATATCTCCATCTGCGAGGAGTGCCTCAGGGACCTCTTCAACCCCAAGGATCGACACTACCTCTACCCCTTCACCTGCTGCGCCCTCTGCGGCCCCCGCTTCACGACGATAATCGACATCCCCTATGACAGGGAGCGGACGACCATGGCCGAGTTCCCCCTATGCCAGGAGTGCAGTCGGGAGTTCTACGACCCCCTCGACCGGCGCTTCAACGCCCAGACCATCTGTTGCCCCGAGAACGGTCCAAAGATGACCCTCTACGACCCGGAGGGGGTCGTCGTGGATGAGGAGGACCCGATAAGGGCGGCGGCGGGGCTCCTCGAGGAGGGCTCCATAGTCGCGGTGAAGGGGATAGGGGGGATACACCTAGCGGTGAAGGCGGCGGAGGACGACCCGGTCCTCAGACTCAGGGAGAGGAGGAGGAAGGCCGAGAAGCCCTTCGCCGTCATGAGCCCCAGCCTTGAGGCCGTGAGGGGATACGCCCTCGTCTCCAAGCTGGAGGAGGAGCTGCTCACCTCCTACTCGAGGCCCATCGTCGTCCTCAGGAAGCGGGAGCCCTTCCCCCTCTCTGACGAGGTCTCCCCCGGCCTCCACACCATCGGCGTGATGCTCCCCTACTCGGGGATACACTACCTCCTCTTCCACTACACAAAGGACCCAGCTCTTATAATGACCTCCGCGAACCTCCCCGGGGAGCCCATGATCATCTCCAACGAGGAGGCCTTCAAGAGGCTGAGAGGCGTGGCGGACTACCTCCTCCTCCACAACAGGAGGATCTGGGCGAGGTGCGACGACTCCGTCCTCAGGGTCATCGATGATCACCCCACCTTCCTGAGGAGGTCGAGGGGCTACGTCCCGATGCCGATAGAGCTCCCCTTCTCCTCCCCCAGGAGGGTCGTCGCCGTCGGCCCAGAGCTCACCTCCACCGCCTCGATCTTGAAGGAGGATAAGTGCTACCTGACCCAGCACCTCGGCGACATAGAGAGCCCCGAGGCCCTCGACTTCCTACAGGAGGCCCTGAGACACCTGATGAAGCTCCTCAGGGTGGAAAGGCCGGAGGCGGTGGCCTGCGACCTACATCCAGGCTTCCTCTCAAGGGCCGTCGCGTCTGAGCTGGCTGAGGCGGCGGGGGCCCAGCTCATCGAGGTCCAGCACCACCACGCCCACCTTGCCTCCCTCATGGCTGAGAGCGGGATCAAGGCGGAAGATGAGATAGTGGGCATCGTCTGCGACGGATACGGCTATGGAAGCGATGGAGCCCCCTGGGGCGGCGAGATCCTCGTCGGCGGGTACACGGACTTCGAGAGGGTCGGGCACTTGGAGCCCCAGCCGATGCCCGGCGGGGACCTCTGCACCTACAGATATGGGAGGATGCTCCAGGGGATCCTCTATGGGGAGGTCCCCGAGGAGGAACTCAGGGACTTCCTCTCCAAGAACTGCCTGAAGGGCTTCGCCCTCGGCGAGAGGGAGATCGAGATGGTCTTCAATCAGCTGGAGAGGCGGATCTACACACCCATGACGACGAGCGCCGGGAGGCTCCTGGACGCAGTCTCCTGCCTCCTGGGCATCTCCTACACCAGGACCTACGAGGGGGAGGGGGCGATGAAGCTGGAGGCAGCGGCGGCGAGGGGCACCCCACAGCCCCTCGGGCTTCCGCTTGAGGTAGAGGAGCGGAGAGGGAGGCTCGTCCTCAAGACCTCTCAGATGGTGCGGAGGCTCCTAGAGCTGAGGGACCAATATAGAATGGAGGATCTAGCCTACGCCTTCCAGGAGGCCCTAGCCGAGGGGTTGGCGGAGATGGCGTTGAGGGTGGCGGAGGATCGGGGTCTCAGGGTAATAGGCTTCACCGGGGGCGTCGCCTATAACGACATGATGACCCGGATAATACATAGGAGGGTGGAGGAGAGGGAGTACAGGTTCCTGCACCACAGGAGGGTCCCCTGCGGCGATGGGGGGCTCTCCCTGGGACAGGCGGCCGTCGCCGCCCTCACAACACTATAATCCGCTCTCGAGGGCCCAGATCCTGCAGGTCCCCTCGCTGCTGACCATGCAGGCCCCCTTGGGCTTCTCGGGGGTGCAGGCCTTCAGGAAGAGGGGGCACTCCCGAGGCGTGATCTTCCCGATGATGACGAGGTGGCAGCTGCACCCGGGGTAGATATCCCTGCCGGGCCCCACCTCTATGTCGTACCTCTTCCTCGCGTCCCGCTCGGAGAACTCCTCCCTGAGGCGGAGGGTGGAGGAGGGGATCACCCCTATCCCCCTCCACGCCCCGTCCACCGTCTCGAAGACCTCCTCGATGGCCCTCTGGGCCCTGACGTTCCCCTCATAGGTGACGGCTCGGGTGTACTCGTTCTCCAGCCTCGCGCGCCCCTCCCTGATCTGCCTCAGGAGCATGTAGACGGCCATGAGGACGTCGAGGGGCTCGAAGCCGGCGATGACAGTGGGCATCCCATATCGCTGGGGGAACCTCAGGTAGGGCTTCATCCCGATGATGGTGGAGACGTGGCCGGGGGCAATGAAGCCATCGATGTTCAGGTCCTCCATCTCGACGAGGAGCTCCATCGCCGGGGGGATGAGCCTGTGGCTGACGAGGAAGCTCAGGTTCTCAGGGCTTCTGGGTATCTCTATGGCGTTCATAGGCGCGGTCGTCTCAAAGCCTATAGCGAAGAAGACGAAATCGCGGCCCGGCTCCCTCCTCGCCATCTCCACGGCATCCCTCACGCTGTAGACGACCCTGACATCCCCGCCGAGGCTCTTCGCATCCTCCAGGGATCTCTCAGACCCAGGCACCCGATACATATCCCCAAAGGTCACCACGGTCACTCCATTCAACGCCAGCCACACTGCCTCGTCGATCTCCCTCGCGGGGACGATGCAGACCGGACAGCCGGGCCCGGCGATGACGGAGACCCTCTCCGGGAGGAGGGCTCGGAGGCCAGAATGGGTGATCGTCCACTCATGGGTCCCACAGACATGGCAGAACTTCACAGGCCTCGGGGGCTCGAGCTCCCTGATCTTCTCCACGATGAGCCTCGCGAGGTCGCGGTCCCTGAAGGAGAAGAGACCTCCCAAGGCAGTTACTCCCCGCGACGAGCCTGTGGCCTCGACTCCGAGGAGTTCAGTATCTCCCTCCAGAGCCTGAGGGTTTCCTCCGCCTCCTCCTCGTCCAGCACTTGGATGGCGTACCCCACATGGACGAGGACGTACTGTCCTACCTCGACGTCCACGAGGGAGATATCTACGTCCCTCGTCGTCCCGTAGCCGAAGTCGACCTTCGCGGTGTTACCCCTGACCTCAAGGACCCTCCCGGGTATTGCAAGGCACATCCGAGAAGAGACTCCTATGAGACCCTTAAAAAGGATATCTCCCCCAGTCAGGATAGGGAGCCCCCTTTAGATTCCTAAGTTCTTATCGACGAGTTCCTTCAGCTTCTTAGCGAACTCCGTCTCCAGCAGCCTATCCACGTCCCCTATTGTCTCCTCAAGTCTCCGGTCGAAGGGGATATCTCCCCAGAATCTCACCCCCCTCCCCTCGACCTGCTCCTGGATGAAGGTGGAATCGCTTATCTTCATGTTCTCGATGACGCCGAGTATCCGGATATCCAGCTCCAAGAGCAGCCTCATGAACTTCCCGACGGTCTCGAAGGCCAGCCTTGAGGGAGTAGTGACGATGAGGAACTTCAACCCCTCTATGAGCCTGATGATATCGAGGGCCGCATCGCTTATCCCCGGCGGCATATCAACGATAAGGAAGTCCAGCACCCCCCACCTCGTCACCGAGAGCAACTCTATCAGGGCGTTGGAGATATCAGCGCCCCTCAGGGGCAGGGTCTCTCCCTTGGAGTAGTAGACGATGGACATATACCTCAGGCCGTGCACCCTCGGCGGGATGATCCCATATTCCTCCTCGGGGTATAGGTCCCCCACACCCAAGATGAGGTGGGTTGCCGGGCTCGTGAAGTCTAAATCGAAGAGGCCGACCCTGAGGCCCTTTCTCGCGAGGATGAGGGCGAGAGTTGAGGCTATCATGCTTTTACCTACACCCCCCTTCCCGCTGGAGACGGCGATTATATTCTCTACTCCCCTCAGCCGCTCCCCTATGATCGCCCTCCTGGGATCGACCACCTCTACCTCAGCCCCCTTATCCTCTCGATCCAGACCCCTCGCCCCTTAAGGACGTTGAAGTCGGGGCTCCCACACCTGGGGCATCTGACATAGGCGTGGACAACCTCCGGGACGAAGTGGATATCCTCCTGCACCCTCTCATCCAGCTCCTTCGCGTCAAAGTACCACCTATGACCACAGACCCTACACTCGAACTCCGCCCTCATCGTCTCAAGGACAAACTCCGCATCCTCGAACCTCGTACCCTTCTTAAGCTCGGTCAGGGCGAACTCCAAGACCTCCAGCTCTATCTGTTGCAACTCCCCGACCCTAATAACTACCTCCCTCACCTCCTTCAACCCCTCCCTCTCGACGATCTTGGAGGCTGCGTGGATCACCGCCTCAGCCAAGGACCACTCATGCATGGGAAAAGCCCCGCCTTGGGAACAATTAAAGGTGTCGAAAATAAAAATTTAAAGAAGATGTGACTATAGGGTCAGGGGCCGGAGGTCGTTGATATGTACTTTGGAAGGGCCTATTCCCCTGACACCTACGCCTAGATCGTACCGAAGAGCGAGGACACTGCCAACGTGGGGACGGAGGCCGGGTCTCTTACATGGAGAAGAGCTTGTCGATCCGCGACTATCTGGACTACTTCATTAGGAAGCACCCGCTGACTCCGAGAAGCTCAAGGAAGCGACGCCCACGGCGATCCTGAGTGGTTTGGTCCCTGTGGGTGGTTCTCTTAAGAGGACCTATGCGAAGAATCTCCTTGTCGTGGGCGATGCCGCGAGGCAGACGATACCGACGGTGGGTGGGGGCGTCCCCACAGCGATGATCTGCGGGAGGACCACGGGGGAGGCGATTTCTTGGTATTTGACCGATGGTCACCCTCTCTCGAGATACGAGGAGGGGTTAGGGAGACTTTTCAGAACTCTTTGAGGCTGAGAAAGAAAAGGATGGGAGATCTCACCCTGAGGTCAGATAGGTTCCTGAACTTCATTGTGGAGATGGGATGGGCTAACGGAGAGAACGTCTTAAAGGACGCGAGATGTCAAGTGGATGCCTCCCTCTGGCTCTTAGAGGAGTAGATATTACTCCGTCTGGCTAATTTGTTTTATAGATTCTAAAAGGGAGGATTCATATAGGGATACGAGAAGGTAAGGAGAGATCAGTCTCGGGAGGGAGAAGCATATGAAGTCTCTTAACATAAAGATAAGCGATAATCTTTATAATTACCTCGATTTTCTCGAGAAGACGAAATTTATTCGGAGCAAGGAGGAGGCTGTAGCTAAGGCGTTGCACTTCTTCAGGAGGTTAGCCATGCATAATTGGCTACCCCATGTTTATCGCATCGACGGAGACCGAGTGATCCTCATAGAGAGGGGGATGTTCCTAGATATCTTTGAGGCGATGACGGAGGAGCAGATCTACAACGTTGGGGGTCTGAGCGCCCTGAAGAGGAAGGTGATGAAGCCAGACCTGAGAGGTGTGGACCTCACAAAGCCCTCCAATTGGGGTATCGCCCTGAAGGAACTCCAGAACTTGGGATGGGGAAAATTCACAAGAGTAGAGAACGAGATAAAGGTGGAGTACTGCGCTGTGCATACCCTCTACCTCCGTGGCTACCTAGAGACGATGTTCAGGGTCGAGTTGAAGGAGCATAAGACTGAGATACCTGGGCTCGTTATCTTCATCGCTGGGGAATCGAAGATAGAGGCCTGGAGGTAGATTAAAGCCCAGTCCAAGGGCACCTCTTATACGGGCCTATAACGATGGTCACTACGGTCCCGACGATACCCTCCACGGCGAGTTCTTTCTCAAGGAAGGCGTTTAGGTCATCCATCTTCTCGAAGATAACCTCCACTAGGAGATCGACGTCCCCACTCGTCCTGTAGAGGACGTGGACATCTGGGTGATTG
>Ga0180300_10000420_pt1 | contig 18533 bp, 20 predicted proteins | sample GuaBasSediGuay15_FD_121798 | JGI IMG/M metagenome (GOLD analysis project Ga0180300, IMG submission 121798) | Subseafloor sediment microbial communities from Guaymas Basin, Gulf of California, Mexico - Guay15, Core 4569-2, 21-24 cm | ecosystem: Environmental > Aquatic > Marine > Hydrothermal... | reverse complement strand
GGAAATAACAAAAGTTGTAAGTTTCCTCGGAGTTAAAAAAACACCATTTATTCTTCCATTCTGCCATAATATTTTAGTTGAAGGATCAGATTTTAATTTTAAAGTAAATGAAAAGTTTATTGAGATAGAATTAAAAGTAACTTCAGTTTCAAAGACAGGAGTTGAAATGGATGCTTTGTTTGGAGTATCAGCAGGAATTTTAAATATTTATGATATGTTAAAATTTTTGAAAAAGGATATGAAAATTGAGATTGAACTTATTTATAAAAAAGGTGGGAAAAGTGGAGTTTACAGGAAGAGTTAGATCAATTTCAATATCTTCAAAGAGAGGTGAGAAAAAGAAAAATGTAAAAGTTGCTATTTTAAGGAAAAATTATGGTATTTTAAAAGATGCACATGCTAAAAAAGATAGTTTAAGACAAGTGAGTTTACTTATGTGGGAATCAATAAAAAGGATGAGAAGAAGAGGGTTAGAGGTAAAAGAGGGAAGTTTTGCTGAGAATATCACAACAGAAGGGATAAATTTAAGAAAATTGAAAAAGGGAGATAGAATTTTTATTGGAGAGAATGTAATACTTGAAGTAAGTAAAATTGGTAAAGAGTGTTTATCTCCCTGTAGTATTTATAAAAGAGTTGGCTACTGTATAATGCCAAAGGAAGGAATATTTGCTAAAGTTTTAAAAGGAGGAAAGATAAAGGTTGGAGATAAAATAACATTTTCCCATTTGGTCAAATGAGAAAATGATAGATGTTGCAATCATTACTGTAAGTACAAGTTGCAGTAGAGGAGAAAGAGAGGATTTAAGTGGAAAGGAGATAAAGAAGATACTTGAAGAGAAGGGGGGCTACCAGGTTTTGTATTATGAGATAATACCGGATGATAAGGAACTTATACAGAACCGACTTATTTATTATTCAGGAAAAGTTGATTTGATTCTTACAACCGGTGGAACTGGTCTTGGGCCGCATGATGTTACTCCTGAAGCAACACTTGAAGTGATTGATAAATTTATTCCCGGGTTTAATGAATTTATGATGTTTGAGGGACTTAAATATACTAAAAGAGCACTTTTATCAAGAGGTGTTTCAGGAGTAAGAGGAGGAAGTTTGATAATAAATCTTCCTGGTTCTCCAAAAGCAGTAAAAGAGGGATTACCCACTATAATTGATGTTATCCCTCATGCAATAGATATGATTAATGGGAAAGGGCATGATTAACTGTTTAAAACTTTTATTTATTTTTTCAAAGATAAGTTTTTTTGCTATTGGTGGTGCGTATTCATTTATACCTGTTATTGAGAAAGAACTTGTTGAAAAAGCACAACTTATTACAAGAGAGGAGTTTCTTGAAGTATTTGGTATGACAAGGGTCTTTCCCGGTGCAATATCAATATATTTTGCAACTTATACTGGATATAAAATTGCTGGAATTCCTGGAATTATAGCAGCGAACCTTGGAGTATTTATTGTTCCTGTTTTTATAATGTTTATTGCAGCATATTTCTACATGAAATATAAGAAAATTCCGCAGATTGAGAGTGGTCTTAATGTTGTTCAACTTGCTGTATTTTCAATGATAATTGGTATTGCTTTAAAAATGATAGACAAAGTTTCCACTATTTCAATAAAGGGACTTTTTGTGATAATTCTTTCATTTATCCTCTACTTTTTTTTAAAAATTCACCCGATTTTTATAATTCTCTTAGCATTTTCATTTGGAACCCTTTTTAGATTTCCTTGATAAGAGGTAATGTTGATAATTTTGTGTAAATTCATAGGTGCTACTCCTTAGGGAAAAACATTTTTTCCTGTTTTCCTCAAACTATGATCCACATCTCTTGGCGCAAGAAGTAAAAAGTACTTGACAGATCTTTTATTTTGTGTTACGTTTTTTAAAAAAGTAACACAAAAGGAGGAGGAATGTTTGGAAAAAGCAAATTCCAGGTTTTGATGACAGGGGTTTTATTTTCTTCAGTTTTTCTCTTTGCAGAAGAGGTTTCTTCCATCCAGCTGGGAGAGATTGTGGTAACCGCTACAAGACTGGATGAGTTAGTGAAAGAACTTCCGGTAACCGCTGTGGTGATAACCGGAGAAGAGATTGAGAAGTCTCAGGCCAGATTTATAAATGATATTTTAGAAGAGGTTGCGGGAATCAGCCTTTCGGGGATGGATGCCTCCGGAAGAAGTCCGGTAGTAACCCTGCGCGGTGTTTATGATTATAATTCCAGTTATGTTTTGGTGCTTGTGGATGGAATGCCAATAAATTCTCCAGATACAGGAAAACCCTATATTGATGCAATACCTCTATCCAACATTGAAAGGATAGAGATAATAAAGGGAGCAAGTTCCAGTTTATGGGGTAGTTATGCTGTGGGAGGAGTGATAAATATTGTCACTAAGGAGGCTAAAGAGACCTCAGCTAATGTTTCCCTCTCTTTAAGTGAATGGAATACAAAAATTTTAGATTTTTCCGGGCAGGCTCTTTTACCCGGCAATATCTACCTCAATATTGCAGCAAATTCTAAGGTGAGTGATGGCTGGAGGGACCTTTCAAATTATGATATTCAGACCTTTGGAGGATCCTTAAATAAGGAGGATAAAGAGTTAGGTTTAAAAACATCCTTAAGCTTTGGTTATTATGAAGATGATCACAAGACCCCGGGATATTTAACTGAAAAACAGTGGAAAGATGGTAACCTTGAGGCTGCTGATACCAGTTACTGGTGTGCGGGAGGAAGGCAAAAGAATGGTTATATAAAATTGATGATTAAAAAAGAGTTATCCGCTAATCTTTCCGGAAGATTAAATTTGAGTTATTTCAACAAGGGCTACACATTTTATTATCGCTCAAAAGGAGGGAGTGCTGATGTGAATGATGTTGATGTGTTTTCCGGTAGTTTACAGTTTAGGGGAGAGATATCTAAAAATAAGTTTACTGTGGGACTGGATATAGATAAAGGCAGAGTGGATAGTAGAAATTATGGTGCAGATGCGGATAAGGAGGAGATTGATAAGGATATTTTAAATAAACATAAGGATACTGATATTCACAAATTTGCTGTTTATCTTCAGGATATGTGGAAAATTCTTGACTGGCTAAATCTGAATATGGGGTTAAGATATGATAGACTCAAACATGATATAACTGATAAGATTAATGATGAGAAATATAGTCCAGAAGTTTCTGCTCTCAGTCCAAATTTTGGATTACTCTTTAAGGTTACCTCCAGATTGAATCTTTTCACTTCCATAAGTAAAGCCTTCCGGTTGCCAACTGAATCTCAGTTCTGTAAGAATCCGGATCTTGAGCCGGAGAAGGGGATGAATTACGAAGCAGGAATGAAGTTTTTTTCTGAAAAGTTTTTTTACCAGTTGAGTCTCTACCGGATGGATCTAACAGATAAAATTACTTATGAAGAGGTGGGAGGAAGCTGGGTATTACGCAATGTGGGAAAGGTGAGGTATCAGGGTATAGAGCTTACCTCCGGTTTGGAGCTTTTTAAAGGAGTTTCTCTTTCTCTTTCCGGTGATATAACTCAGACAGAGATTCTTAAAGAACCAAAATATCCTGAAAGAGAGGGTAAAGGTCTCAGGCAGGTTCCTCTCTGGAAGGTTTCTTTGGGATTGGGATATGTGAGTGATACGGGTTTTGGGATAAGATTTGATTTCAAGAGGATAGGAGAATGGTATATGGATTATGAGAATGAGGAGAAATATCCGGGATATTTTAGGGGAGATTTAAAATTATCCTGGGATAGAGAGAATGTGAGTTATTACATAACAGTTGATAATATCTTTGATGAAAAGTACTGTCGCAAAGCATATACTTCATATGGAAAAAAGCGTTATTATCCAGCTACACCCAGAACATTTTCAGCGGGAGTTAGGATAAAATTTTAATTAAAATATTATAAGGATAATGGATAAAAAAATCTTAAAGGGGATACTATTTGCAGTTATCCTTATATTTGTTCTTATCTCCTTTTTATATAAAGAAAGGGAATATGAAAAAAAGGAAAAAAAACATATCTATGAGAGAATCGTCTCTCTCTCCTGTACCACTGAGATTCTCTGCGCTTTGGGAGCGGAGGATAAGATTGTGGCTATAAGTGATATAGATAAGGAGAGTCCTTATTATGAGATTCTTAAGGATAAACCCAGGTGTGGAGGAGGTATCAGAAATGTGAATGTGGAGAAGGTTCTGGGATTTAAGCCGGATCTGGTCTTTTGCTGGAGAGGGCAGGCGGATATTTTGAGGGAAAGGGGATTGAATGTTTATGCTGTAGGGACCTATGACCTGGAAGGGGTAATGGGTTTAATTATGGATGTGGGGAGGCTGGTGGGAAAGGAGAGAGAGGCAAGAAGGATTGTCTCTTTTATGAGGGAGGAGATAAAGAGAATAAGTGAGAGATTGAAAAAGGTGAAAAATAGACCTTTGGTTTATTTTGAAGCCCATACCCTGGGTAAAACAAGAGGAAAAGGTTCTCTCACCCATGATCTGATTACCCGGGCAGGCGGGATAAATATTGCTAAAGATGAAGTGGTTCCTTTTCCATTACTTTCTCAGGAGTTTATAATAACAAAAAATCCAGATGTAATTATTGTGGAAGAATATGGAGCATCTCCCGAAGAAGTAAAGAAAAGGGATGGCTGGCAGAACATTAAAGCTATTGTGAATAACCGGGTTTATAGAAGCCATGTATATTTTACCAGTTATACTCATAGATGTATTGAGGGTTTAAAACAGTTTGCAAAATGGTTTCATCCTGAGTTATTTAAAGAATGAGGAAGAATCTGGTTTTAATATCTCTTAGTGCAGGCCTTTTTTTGACATTATTGGCAACTCTGACTATAGGTCCTATTCGTATTCCATTCGGAACAGTGGTTAAAATATTATTTTCTAAAATTATCCCTATACCTCAAACCTGGCCTAACAATTTTTACGAAATTATAATTAATGTCAGGTTACCGAGAATATTATTGGGTATTCTAATTGGAGGTGCTTTAAGTGTTTCTGGATGTGCGATGCAGGGGCTTTTCAGAAATCCCATGGCCTCACCTTATGTCTGTGGAGTGGCATCTGGTGGTGCTTTTGGTGCTTCATTAATTATAGTTTTAGGATTACCACAAGTTTTGATAATGCCTGTAGCATTTCTCTTTTCACTACTGGTTGTTTTCCTTGTTTATCATTTAGCAAAAATAGGCAGGAGAATTCCTGTAGAGACTTTACTCCTTTCCGGTATTGCCTTTTCACTCTTCTTCTCCGCTCTTACTTCTTTTATTCAATATGTGGCTGAGGAAGGACAACTTCGTCAGATTATATTCTGGCTTATGGGGGGATTATGGGCAAGCAACTGGAATAAGGTATTAAGTGTTTTTCCTGTTATTTTTTTAGGTATATTATGCCTTCTATATTTTAGTCGGGAATTAAATATTCTTCTTTTAGGTGAAGATCATGCTCTGGATGTCGGAGTGGATGTGGAAAATGCAAGGAAAATTATTCTTATTTTAGGTGCACTTACTACTTCATCTGCGGTAGCAACCTGTGGAATTATAGGATTTGTGGGTTTAATTGTTCCTCATTTAATGAGGATTATTATCGGTCCTGACCATCGATTTCTTCTGCCTGCCTCTTGCCTTTGTGGCAGTATATTTCTGGTCTGGGTTGATACCTTTGCCCGTACTTTAATCTCTCCCACTGAACTTCCGGTGGGAATAATCACCGCTTTAATTGGTGTTCCATTTTTTCTTTTTTTATTAAGAAGGAGGAAGAGACTGAGCGGTTTCTGATATGGAATTGAAAGTTCTGGATTTAAGTTTTTTCTATAACAGTGTAAAGGCTCTTGAAGAAGTCTCCTTAGAGGTGAGGGGAGGAGAAGTATTGGGAATTATCGGTCCGAATGGTTCAGGTAAAACTACACTTCTTAAATGTATGAACAGAAAATTAAATCCAAAGATGGGGGTAGTTTTAATTGAGGGTAAGAATATTCTTGGAATGTCTCGTAAAGAAATAGCAAAAAATATAGGTTTTGTTCCTCAACTCTCTTCTATCTCCTTTCCTTTCACTGTCTTTGATATAGTCCTGATGGGAAGATATTCCCATACTAAGGGTTTCCGTAGGGAGAGAGAGGAGGATTTATCCATTACTCAGAAATGTTTAGAACTTACCGGCATAAAACATTTATCTAAAAGGTTTATAACCGAGATTTCAGGTGGTGAATATCAGAAGGTAATCATTGCCCGTGCCCTTGCTCAGGAGCCAAAGGTTTTACTTTTAGATGAACCAACCCTGCATCTGGATATGAATCATCAGATAGAGATATTAGATTTAGTTAAAAATCTTGCTCAAAGAAAAAGATTGGTAGTGGCAATGGTTTTACACGATTTAAATCTTGCGGCAAGATACAGTGATAAAATTCTGATTCTGAAGAAGGGGAAAATTTTTGCTTCCGGATTACCGGAAGAGGTGCTCAATATGAAGAATATTGAGGAGGTTTACGGGATTGAAGTGGAAATAAGTCGCAGTAATAAAAATGGCTTTTTGAATATTATTCCAATTTCAGCAAGAAAAAAATTATGAATAAGTTATTGCCCTGGTCAGGATATTATTACAGGAGCAAGAAGAGAGGGAAGATGCAGGGAAAGGTGGGGATATTTTTCTCCCGATCATTGTTAATGAAAAATGATTTGAAACTGGTTGATTTATTGATAAGGAAACTGGAGGAGAGAAATATTGAGGTTATGGCTGTTTTTGCTCAAAAAAAAGAGTATGGAGGAGAAGGACTGGAGGAAGGAATTAGATTGTTAAAAGGTGTAGATTTAATTATTAACTTAGAATCATCCTTTCTCATCCAGCAGCCAATATTAGAGGAGAGGAAGAATATTTTAGAGGAAATCGGAGTTCCGATTATTCAGACAATTTATTCAAGTTCAAGAACAGAAAAAGAGTGGAGAAAAAATCCTCAGGGGATAACTCCCACAACTCAAATCTACTGGGTTGCTCAACCCGAATTTAATGGAGTAATTGAACCAGTCCTAATTTCCTGTCGTGATGAAAAGAGCAAGGATACATTTGGTAGAAGAAGGCCGGTGGAGAAAAGAGTGGAGTTTTTAATAGATAGAGTTTATGCCTGGTTAAAACTCTATCGTCTTCCACCCGGGGAAAGAAGGATAACCTTTCTTTTACATAACTCTCCCTGTGCAGGTGTGGAAGCATCAGTGGGAGGAGCAGCAGGACTTGATACCATGGAGAGTGTGGTAAGGATTATGAAGGAGATGAAAAGAAAGGGATATAAGATAGAGAATTGTCCGGAAAATGGGAAGGAATTGATTGACCTTATTTTGAAGAGGAAAGCAATTAGTGAATTTCGCTGGACAACTGTGGATGAAATAGTGAAGAAGGGAGGGGTGATAGAATTTATCACTGTGGAGAAGTATAATCAATGGTTGAATGAACTTCCTCCTTCAGTTAGAGAGAAGATGCTTTCCTCTTGGGGCAAACCACCGGGAGAGGGTATGGTTTATGAGGGTAAAATAGTGGTAACTGGGATAAATTTTGGAAACATAAATATTCTGGTTGAACCCAAGAGGGGATGTTATGGAGCAAGATGTGATGGCAGGGTATGTAAAATCTTGCATGATCCCAGGATTCCTCCCACCCATCAGTGTTTTGCCACCTATAGATGGGCGCAGGAAAATTCTGATGCTCTTATTTCTGTGGGAACGCATGGATATATAGAATTCCTGCCTGGTAAATCTGTTGGTCTAAGCAGGGAATGTTTTCCTGAGATTATTGTAGGAGATAAACCACATCTTTATATCTATACAGTGAAAAATCCGGCAGAGGGAGTGCTTGCCAAACGCAGAGCTTATGCTACCTTAGTTGACCATATGATTCCGGTAATGAAAAGATTTGAGCCTTATGGAGAAATTGCCGAAATTGAAGAACTTCTTGCACAATACCAGAAAGCAATAGAGTTAAATGAAAGAAAAAGGAGTAGTGTCATTTTAAAAGATCTTTTGGAGTTGGCAGAAAGAAATAAGATGTTAAAGCCCCAGATCACCCGCCTGCGCCGAAGCCTCGGCGGGCAGGCCAGAGTATCAGAGCACCAGATAATAAAGATATTACATGAAAAGATTGAACTGATAAAAAGTTCAAAAATAAATATTGGGATGCACATTTTAAGTAAAGTTCCAGGGAAAAAAGAAAAGGAAAATCTATATTCCTGTATCATAGAACATGCTAAAATAAGGAAAGATAAATTTTTTAAAAAATTAGAAATGATTAAAAGAGAAATTCCTGAACTTCTTAAAGGACTGGAAAAAAAATACATCAAGCCAGGTGCTTCTGGACTTTTAACCAGAGGGAAAATAGAGGTGCTGCCTACCGGAAGGAATTTCTATAGTATTGACCCGAGAAGCATTCCTACTCGGGCCTCCTGGAAGGTGGGAATAAAGATGGCAGATGAACTTTTAAATAAGTATTTAAAGGAGGAGGGTAAATATCCGGAAAGTATCGGGATGGTTTTATGGAGTATAGATGCCTATCGGGCTGATGGTGAACAGATTTCACAAATTCTGTATCTTCTGGGAGCAAAACCTGTATGGACTGAAACCGGGATTGTAAAAGGAGTAGATATTATTCCTTTAAAAGAATTGAAGAGACCCCGTATAGATGTAACCATCAGAACAAGCGGTATCTTCCGGGATACACTCCCCCATCTTATTGAATTACTCGATGAAACAGTACAGAAAATTGCCTCCCTTCCTGAACCAGAGGAGATGAATTTTCTGAGAAAGCATGTTCTTGAGTATATTGAGAAGTGCAGGCTATCCAAAGATCGGCTGGATATTTTCCGGAAAGCAACCTATCGCCTTTTCTCTGCTCAACCCGGAAGTTATGGTAATGGTGTCAGTTTAATGATTGCTTCCAGTGCCTGGCGAAGTATGAAAGATTTAGGAGAGATTTATATAGAGAGAGGTGGATATGCCTATGGTAAGAAAGTTTTTGGCAGGAGTTCTCATGAGGAATTTGCCCATCAGTTGAGTAAAGTGGAGACAATCTTTCACAAACTGGCTTCTGATGAGACAGACCCACTTGATTGTTGCTGTTTTTATGATTTTCAGGGAGGAATGTATTCAGCAACCAAATCTTTGAAAGGGAAGGAACCAAGAATTTACTGGGGAGATACCCGTGATCCGCAAAGACCTCAAATAAGGGAGATGAAGGAAGAGATTGAAAGAATAGTTCGCACCCGACTCTTGAATCCAGAATGGATTGAGGGGATGAAAAAACATGGATATAAAGGGGCAGGAGATATTTCAAAAAGGGTTGTGCGTCTTTATGGCTGGGATGCTTCTGCCGAGGTTGTGGATGACTGGATATTTGATGAGGTTACCAGAACATTTGTATTAAATGATGAAAATAGAAAATTCTTTGAAGAAAATAACCCCTGGGCATTGGAGGAGATGGCAAGACGACTTCTGGAGGCAGAAAAGAGAGGAATCTGGAAGGCAGACCCTGATGTTCTTAAAGGATTGCAGGATAAATATCTTGAGATTGAAGGGTGGCTGGAAGAGAAAATGGGAGATGTGAATGGAGAATTTCAGGGTGGAAACATTGATGTATTTACTAAAAATTTTCTAAAATCAAAGGAGAGGGGAAGATGAGTTGTAGAAAAACAGTATTTCCTTTTACTGCTATTGTAGGACAGGAGAAGATGAAGAAGGCACTTATTTTAAATGCGATTAATCCTAATTTAGGAGGAGTTTTAATTCGGGGCGAGAAAGGAACTGCAAAATCTACAATAGCAAGAGCTTTAGCTGATTTATTACCTGAGATAGAAGTGGTAAAGGATTGTCCGTTTAATTGTGATCCGAATGATATTCATCTGCTCTGTGTTAACTGTCGTAAAAAGTTGGAGAAGGGAGAGAAACTCAAGGTGATAAAGAGGAAGATGAAGGTAGTTGATTTGCCACTGGGAGCAACCGAGGATAGGGTAGTGGGAACATTGGATATAGAGAAGGCAATAAAGAAGGGAGAGAAAAATTTTGAGCCAGGACTCCTGGCAGAGGTGAACAGAGGTATACTTTATGTAGATGAGGTGAATTTACTTGATGATCATCTGGTGGATATACTTCTGGATGCAGCAGCAATGGGAGTAAATATTGTAGAAAGGGAGGGAGTATCCTATTCTCATCCAGCAAAGTTTATTTTGGTTGGAACAATGAATCCAGAGGAAGGAGAATTACGACCGCAACTTCTTGATAGATTTGGTCTCTGTGTAGAAGTTCACGGATTGAGAGATCCAGAGGAGAGAATGGAAGTGGTTAGGAGATGTATTGAGTATGAGGAGGATCCACATAAGTTTGAAAGGAAGTGGGAGAAGAGACAAAAGAGTTTGAGAGAAAAGATACTCAAAGCACAGAGCATCTTTCCTCAGGTGAGTTATTCAAAAGAGATGTTAAAACTGGTTACTCAGATTGCTATTGATATGGGAGTGGATGGGCATCGTGCAGATATTGCCATGATAAAAACAGCAAGAACAATTGCTGCCTTTCATCAAAGAAAGGAGGTTACAGAACAGGATATAAAGGAGGCAGCAGAGTTAGTTCTTCCTCACCGGATGAGAAAAAAACCTTTTGAAAAACCTCAGGTTGAATTGGAGAAAATAAATCAGATAATTGAAAAGTTAAGAAAAAAGAATAAAAATCAGGTGGTAAGAAGTGAAGCAAAGAAATCGGAAGATAAGAGAGAAAAAGAAGGAGGTGAAGGGGAAGAGAGTAAAGAGGAGAAAGAAGGAGACCAGGAAATTAAATTTGAAGCAGGAAAGTCATTTCCAGTAAAAAGGATAACTTTACCTAAGGATAAAGTAGAAAGAAGAGGGAATGGAAGAAGGAGTAAGACAAAGACAGATTCCAAACTCGGACGTTATGTGCGAAGTAAGATTCCTCAAGGTAAAACCAATGATATTGCTTTTGATGCTACTTTAAGAGCTGCTGCTCCCTATCAGAATGAAAGAAAGAGGAAGAATAATAGAGGTGTGGTTATAGAAACTCAGGATATAAGAAGGAAAGTGAGAGAGAGGAAAACTGGCAATACGATTATGTTTGTGGTTGACTCCTCTGGTTCAATGGGAGTAAATCAGAGGATGAGGGAAGTAAAAACTGCAATTTTATCCCTTTTGGTGGATGCTTATCAGAAAAGGGATAGGGTGGGATTAGTAGCTTTTAAAGGCAGGGAAGCGGAAATATTATTACCTCCCACTTCAAGTGTGGAGATGGCAAAAGAATGTTTAGAAGAGTTACCTACAGGAGGAAGAACTCCATTATCTAAGGGATTATTAAAAGGTTTTGAGGCATTAAAAAAGGAGTTAATGAGAAATTCAAAAGTAAATCCTTTATTGGTTCTAATTACTGATGGAAAAGCGAATGTGAGTATTAGCGAGAATAATGCTTTTGAGGAGGCAAAGAAGGTAGCAGAAGAGATAAATAAAGCAGGGATAAAGTCAATGGTGATTGATGTAGAAGCAGGTTTTGTTAGTTTTGGAAAGAGTAGGGAGATAGCCACCTCTCTTGGAGCCATTTATTGCAGGATAGAAGATTTAAAGGCAGATAATATTGTTCAAGCAATAAAAGATAATTTTTTAACTCGTCGACAAAAAACACGGCTGGCAAAAAATGTGCAATAAAGGGAAGTGGTTTTCCCCTCAGGGGACGCTCACGAGAGTGGTTCGCTCTGCTCGCTGCGGTGGAAAGCACCATGTCCTCGCTCGCAAAGCCCCTTCGGGAAAAACCACCTACCATTCGCTATTTGCTATTAAGTAAAATCTCAAACACCATTTTCGCAACAAAGCAAAAAAACACTTGACAAATTAAATGATAATGATTATCATTATTAATGGGAGGTGAAAGTTATGAGGTATAGGAGAGGATTTAGAGGTGGGTTTTTGAAAAGAATATCAAGATGGACAAAATCAAGAATGGCGATACTGGATGTTTTTAGGAGAGTAAAGGGACATTTAAGTGCAGATGAAGTTTTTCTTCGTTTAAGGAAAAATTATCCAAACATAGGAATTGCAACTGTTTATAGAAATCTTGATTATCTTCATAAAAAGGGGATTCTCAGTCGTTTTCAATTTGGAAATAATAAGGCAAGTTATGAACTTTCAGAAAAATTTTTAAAAGGAGTTCAACATCACCATCATCTTATATGTACTAACTGTGGAAAGGTTATTGATTATACTGATTTTATAAAGGAAGAAACAGATTTAATAAGAGAAATGGAAAAAGCACTTTCAAAAAAATATGGTTTTAAAATTCAATCACATCAATTGCATTTCTATGGAATATGTAAAGATTGTATGAAAGGAGGTGATCAAAATGCCGTGGGGTGATGGAACTGGTCCATTAGGTCTTGGTCCAATGACTGGAAGAGCAGCAGGTTATTGCGCTGGTTATCCTGTTCCAGGTTACATGAATCCCATTCCTGGAAGAGGATTCTGGGGATGGGGAAGAGGATGGGGTTGGTTTGGAAGAGGTTTTGGTTTTTGGGGAAGAGGAAGAGGTTGGAGATGGAGATGGTTCTGGAGACTGCCTTTTTGGGGTGGAGTTTATCCACTTTATACACCCTATTACACACCCTATAGTAAAGTAGAGGATTCTGAGAAGAAGTAAGAGAAAAAAATTTGAAAAGGAGGTGAGATTATGCCTTTTGGTATGGGCCCCTATGGATGGTTTTGGCTCTGGCAAAATTACCCTTATTTTTCGCCTTTTGGATATTTAACACCAGAAGCAGAATTGAATTTTCTAAAACAGCAGAAGGAGTTTTTGGAAGCGCAACTTAAAGCAATTGAGGAAAGGATACAGGAGTTAGAGAGTAGTAACAAATAGCTTTAAAATAAGATAATATCTGACTGAGGATAGAGGAGAATCAGTAAAAAGGGGGTTAAATGATTTGTATTACATCCACTGGAACTACAATGGATGCTATGGTGGATTACCGTTTTGGAAGATGTTCCTATTTCTTATTCATTGATGAAGAGAAAGAGAGTATTATAGAAGTAATTCCAAATCCCAATTTAGAGGTTTTACATGGTGCTGGAGTTCAGTCAGCACAGATTGTTGCTGAAAAAAAACCAAAACTTCTCATCACAGGAAATATTGGTCCAAATGCGTATAGTTTGCTTACAAGTGCAGGGGTTAAAGTTGCAGCAGGATTTTTTGGAAAGGTTAGTGATGCGGTTAAGGAGTATAAGTCAGGTAAATTGAAATTGATTGATGCTCCCAATGTTCCAGGGCATTTTGGTAAAGGAAGTGGAAATAGAAGATGATTGTTGATATAACTCAATTGCAGCCAGGAGAGAAAGGAATGGTTGTTGATATTCAGGGAGGATGGGGATTAATCAGAAAACTTGATGCACTTGGGATAAGAAGAGGGGTTAAAATTATGAAAATTAGTTCACAGTTCTTAAGAGGTCCTGTTATTATTCAGGTTGGAGGAACACAGGTTGCTATTGGTTTTGGAATGGCAAAGAGAATTATAGTAGATAAAATATGAAAAAAATCCTCTTAATGGGAAATCCCAATGTTGGAAAAAGTGCTATTTTCTCTCGTCTTACTGGAGTCCATGTTATAACTTCAAACTATCCAGGAACAACTATTGAATATACGAAAGGATATATAAAACTTAGAGATGAAAAAGCAGAAATTATAGATGTTCCTGGAGTGTATTCTTTAAGTGCTTTAAGCAAAGCAGAAGAAATAGCATTAAGAATGTTTGAAGATGGGGATGTGATTATAAATATTGTTGACTCTACAAATTTAGAAAGAAATTTAAATTTAACCTTACAGTTATTGAAGAAAAAAAAGCCAATTGTTGTTGTCCTTAATTTCTGGGATGAGACAAAGCACAGAGGTGTAAATATTGATGTAAAGGAACTTGAGAATTTTCTTGGAGTTCCTGTTGTCCCTACTTGTGGAATAACAGGTGAAGGAATAAAAGAACTTGTGGATAGATTGGATGAAGCAAAAGAGGGGAGTATTTTTTATGAGACAGATGAGGATAGGTGGAGTATAATTGGAAGGATTGTAGGTAAAGTTCAAAGATTAACTCACAGACATCATACTTTTCTTGATAGATTGGGAGAATTTTCAGTAAAACCTTTAACAGGAATTCCGATTTCTATAATAGTTATTTACCTTACTTTTAAAATAATCAGATTTATAGGTGAAACTCTTATTGGTTATATATTTGAACCACTTTTTGACAAACTTTGGCTTCCTGTTGTAAGTAAAATTTCAGAGATTTTACTTCCTTATAAATTTTTACATGAGATTCTTATAGGAACTCTTATAGATGGGAAAATAGATTTTGGATTATCCTTTGGCATTTTAACAACAGGACTTTTTGTTCCAGTAGCAATGGTTCTTCCTTATGTTTTTGCTTTTTATCTTGTTTTAAGTTTTTTAGAAGATTCTGGATATCTTCCAAGATTGGCTGTTCTTTTTGACAGGGTAATGCACCTGGTTGGGTTACACGGAGTTTCAATAATACCAATGCTTTTGGGGCTTGGTTGTAATGTTCCAGGAGCACTTGCAACAAGAATCATGGAGAATAGACGAGAGAGATTTATTAGTGCAATTCTTCTGGCTATTTCTGTTCCATGCATGGCACAGATCGCTATGATTGTTGGTCTTGTAGGTAGATATGGTTCATCAGCACTCTTTTATGTCTTTGGAATACTTTTTTTGATTTGGCTTGTTCTTGGGATTATTTTAAATAAGATTCTTAAAGGCGAAGCACCAGAAATATTTGTTGAAATTCCACCTTATAGAATTCCTTATTTTGTTTCACTTTTTAAAAAGGTATGGATGAGAGTTAAATGGTTTTTAAATGAGGCAGTTCCATTTGTTTTACTTGGTGTTTTTATAATAAATATCCTTTATACTTTTAGAATTATTGATTTTGTGGGGAAGTTTACAGAGCCAATAGTAACAAAACTTTTTGGTCTTCCTTCAGAAGCAGTGTCAGCACTTATGATTGGTTTTTTAAGAAAGGATGTTGCAGTTGGGATGCTTGCTCCATTGAACTTAAATCTTAAACAGTTAATTATTGCAAGTGTAATTCTTGCAATATATTTTCCATGTGCAGCAACTTTTGCTGTTCTTATAAAAGAACTTGGAATAAAGGATATGTTGGAAGCAACTTTTATTATGATTATTACCGCATTTTTTGTTGGTGGTGTATTAAATTTATTGCTCTGAATATGGGTAAATATATTGAAGAGGCAAAGAAAAGGTTTTATGAGATTGTTAAAGAGAGAAATCTTTTGAATAGGAAAGTTGTTATAAAGTCAAGAGTTCTTACTCCTCAGGAGGCAATTGGAAATCCAGATAGACGTGATTTCCCCCTTCTTAAAGGGAAAGAGAGAATTATGGAAGCGAAGTTTAAAGATAGTGTTGGACATGTTTTTACAGATATGCCAGGAAATTATGAAGATTCGTTGAAGAATATTTTGAATAAGGAATTGAAAAACAATTTTCATAGAGCAGTTTTGATTGCATCAATGAATGCTGTGTTAAAGAGTTTAGGTTTAATAGAAGGTGTAAGACATTGTAAAGATAATGAACCAGAGGAATGTGCAAAGAAGGTAAGTGAGTATCTTAAGAAGAATTTTAGAAGAAAAAAGAGAGTTGCTTTGATAGGATATCAGCCAGCATTTGTTGATGAATTATCAAAAAGTTTTACATTGAATGTTCTTGATTTAAATAAGGAAAATTTTGGGGAAAGGTATGGTGTTCCTGTTCTTGATGGTGAGAGGTTTTTAAGAGATATTTTGAGTTGGGCTGAAATAGTGCTCTGCACAGGAACTGTTTTTGTGAATAACACAATTGAGGAGATAGCAGAGTTGAAGCCAATAAAAGAAATAGTTTTTTATGGAGTTACTATTTCTGGTATAGCAAGGTTGTTAAATTTGAAAAGAGTATGTTTTTATTCTAAGTGAGGGTAAGATGAAAACTTATCTTGATTGTTTTCCCTGTTTTGTAAGACAGGCGCTTGCAACAGCACGATTATCTACAGATGATTTGAATAAACAAAAAGAGGTTATAAACAGGGTTATGGATATACTTAAAACATTTAACCATGACTCTCCACCACCAGCAATAGCAAGGAAAGTTTATAAAGAGATTAAAAAGATAACAGGAGTTTATGACCCCTATTCTGAGATAAGAAAAAGGGATAATGAAAATATGCTTAAAATATATAGAAATTTAAGGTCAATTATATTAATGGATAAATTTTCACTTTTTACTGCAGCCCGGCTTGCAGCAGGAGGAAATCTTATTGATTGTGGAGTTGGAAAAAATAAGGAGGTTGATGATATTAAAGGTGTTGAAGAGTTGTTAGATAGAATGCCAGCAATAAATGATTTTCTGGATTTAAAGAGAGAACTTAGGAATTCAAGGACTGTTCTGTATTTAGGAGATAATGCTGGAGAGGCGGTTCTTGATAAACTACTTATTGAGTTTATGAAAAAAGAGTTTCCAGATTTAAATGTTATTTATGCTACAAGAGGAGAACCAGTTATAAATGATGTTACTATAGAAGATGCAAAATATATAGGTATGGATGAGGTATGTGATGTGATAAGTAATGGTGATTGTTCTCCTGGAACAATTTTAGATTTCTGTTCAAAAGAATTCTTGCAAATTTTTGATAGTGCAGATTTGATTATTGCAAAAGGGCAGGGAAATTACGAGAGTTTAAGTGAGATAAAGAAAAAAAATATTTATTTTTTACTTCTTGCTAAATGTCCTGTTATTGCTTATGATTTAGGAGTGGAAGTTGGAAGTATGGTGATTAAGAAAGGATGAAGATAAGAGTAGTTTATGACAATAGGGAATTTGAAGGAGGGTTTGAGACAGGATGGGGTTTCTCCTGTTTAATAGAGAGCAAAGGGAAATACCTTCTTTTTGATACAGGAGATAGTGGTGAGAAACTGTTAAAGAATTTAAATAAAACATGTGTTGATTTAAATAAAATTGAAGCAGTTACTATTTCACATGATCACTGGGATCATACAGGTGGATTGGATTTATTTTTAAAAGAGAATAGAAATGCAAAGGTTTATATTCCGTATAATTTTTCTAAGGGTATTAAAGAAATGGTTAAAGATTCAAACCATTCTTATGAGACAGTGGGAGTGAATAGAAAGGAGTTAATTCCAGATGTATTTTCAACACCTGTTTTTGCCAGATTCATGCGTCCAAAGGAACAGGGATTGGTTCTTATAGGAAGTAAAGGATTAGCTTTAATTACTGGATGTGCACATCCTAATATTCTTTTTATGGTAAAGGAAGTGAAAAGGATTTTTTATAAAGATGTAAAGTTTATTCTTGGAGGATTTCATTTACATTTGTATCCGTCTTTTCGTGTTAGAGAAATTATAAAAAACCTTTTTAAAGAAGGAGTGGAATATTTTGCTCCAGCACACTGCACCGGTGATAGAGCAATTAGTATTTTTGAGAAGGAGTGTGGAAGTGGTTTTATTAAAGTCGGAAGTGGAAAAGAAATTGAATGGAGGTGAGTTATGAAAGTGGCAATTGCAACTGATGGTGATTTGGTTTCTCTACATTTTGGAAGATGTGAGGGTTACACATTTTTTGAGATTGAAGATGGAAAGATTGTTTCAAGAGTTTTTGAAGAAAATCCAGGACATCAACCGGGTCTTATTCCAAAATGGTTAAAAGAAAAAGGAGTAAATCTTGTTATTGCAGGTGGAGCAGGACCAAGAGCACAAGAATTTTTTAAGAGTCTTGGAATTGATTTTATTTTAGGGGTTCAGGGAAAAGTGGAAGATGTGATTCAGAAGTATTTAAAAGGAGAACTTGAAGGTGGTGAAAGCACATGTGAACGTTGAGATTTGGAGGTTGAGATGAAGATTGCTGTAAGTTCTACAGGTGGTTCTTTGAATGCTCAGGTGAGTCCAAATTTTGGAAGATGCGCCTATTTTGTTATTGTTGATTCAGAAACAATGAAGTTTGAAATTATGCAGAATCCTGCTGAAGGAATGTTGGGAGGAGCAGGTCCAGAGGCAGCAAGACAGATAAAAGAAAGAGGATGTAGTGTTGTCATAACAGGGCAGGTTGGACCAAATGCTGAAGTAGCATTAAAGCAGTATGGAATAGAGATTGTAAGGGGAGCATCCGGAACGGTTAGAGAGGCGGTTGAAAATTATTTGAAGGGAAGAAAGTAAAGAAATGGTTAAGTGAAAAAGATTGCTGTTGCTTCAGGTAAAGGTGGAACAGGAAAGACAACATTCTCTTTAATTCTTACTGAGGTTCTATCTAAAAAATTTAAAATCCATCTTGTTGATTGCGATGTTGAAGAGCCAAACTGCCATCTCTTTTTGAAGTTCAGCGACTCCTTTGATAGAAAAAAGATTTATGTTTTTACACCTGAAATTGATCTTAATAAATGTAATTTCTGTGGAAGATGTGCAGAGGTTTGTAAATTTAAAGCATTGATTCTT
>Ga0180300_10000419_pt1 | contig 18548 bp, 20 predicted proteins | sample GuaBasSediGuay15_FD_121798 | JGI IMG/M metagenome (GOLD analysis project Ga0180300, IMG submission 121798) | Subseafloor sediment microbial communities from Guaymas Basin, Gulf of California, Mexico - Guay15, Core 4569-2, 21-24 cm | ecosystem: Environmental > Aquatic > Marine > Hydrothermal... | reverse complement strand
TGCTTATGATAACTGGCATATTAAATATGTTCTGCTTGTTGGAGGAAGAAAACCTGGCTTAAAAGAAAAATGGTGGATGCCTGTAAGATATGTTCATCTGGATGACAAAAGTAATTGGGAAACTCGCTACTTGAGCGATTTATATTTTGCGGACATTTATGATGCCAATGGCAACTTCTCCTCATGGGACAATAATGGCAATGGAATATACGGCGAGTGGAAAGGAAGTAGGGCAGAAGATGCTCCAATCGATCTATTTCCAGATGTTTATGTAGGCAGATGGGCAGCTCGCAATGCATTTGAAGTTGAGATAATGGTTTCAAAAACAATAGAATATGAAACCACCGCCTATGGAGCAGAATGGTTCAAAAGATTTGTATGCATAGCTGGAGACACTTATCCAGAGGTATTAAATTCAAGCTGGAAAGGATATGAGGGCGAGGAAGGAACGCAGCGTGCCATAGACTGGATGCCCGGATTTGAACCAATAAAGCTTTGGACTTCTCTTGGCACATTCACCGGGCCAGAAGATGTAATAAATGCCATAAGTGAAGGATGTGGTTTTGTTTTCTTCGATGGCCATGGCTCGCCAATGAGCTGGGCAACACATGCCCCAAACAGCACAGAATGGGTAGATGGCTTGACTGTATGGCAGATACCCAAACTAAAGAATGAAGGAATGTATCCAGTATGTGTAGTTGGTGGATGCCATAACAGCCAGTTCAATATTTCCGTATTCAACCTTCTGAAAATTTATGAAGGAATCGATGAATGGATTGGATATATCTGGAAAGGAGAGACAGCTCCTGCATGCTGGAGCTGGTGGATGACTAGGAAAGTAGATGGAGGAAGTATCGCAACGCTTGGCTATTCTGGACTGGGATATACGAAGGAAGACAAGGGTTTTACTGGAGAAGCTTCAGAATGGCTTGATACCCATTTCTTCTGGGAATATGGAATGAATGGAACTGACATACTTGGAGAAATATGGGGTAAAGTAATAGCTGGCTACCTGAGAACATACCCAATTGACTGGAGCAGCCCTGCAGGAAGCTACACATGTCTTGATGCAAAAACAGCCCAAGAATGGATTTTGCTTGGAGATCCGAGCCTGAAGATAGGAGGATATCCAAGTTAGCAAACTTTATCTTCTCTTTCTTTTTTCTTTTCATGCTTTATAAGGATGTTATAAACTTAGAGACGAAAGGAGAAATGGATATTGTTGATATAACATATGAAGTACAAAAGATTGTAGAAAAAAGCGGAATAAAGGATGGCATAGCATGCATTTTTTGCCCAGGCTCAACGGGAGCGATAACCACAATAGAATATGAAGATGGATTATTGTATGATTTACCAAATGCTTTAGAAAAAATAGCGCCCAAAAACGCATACTACAAACATGAGGAGAGATGGCATGATGGCAATGGCCACAGTCATGTGAGAGCGAGTATAATAGGGCCTAGCCTAACTGTGCCAGTAGAAAATGGTCGTCTTGTACTTGGAACATGGCAGCAGATTGTATTTGTGGAATGTGACATAAGGCCAAGGAGTAGAAAAATCATTATTCATGTTGTGGGATAAGGTGCAATAGAAAGCCACTACCCATCCTTTCCACCTCTTTTATTTCAAATTTTATCACATCTTCTTCTTTCCTTGCCCCCTCTCCTCCAGCTATGCTTGGTGCATTGCCACCTATTATTATTGGGGCAAAGAAAACAAACATTTCATCTACAAGCTTATTTTTCAAAAATTCCCATATAACTGTTGAGCCTCCCTCGACGAGCAATTTTTTTATTCCCTTTTTATGCAAAATTTCCATGAGTTTTTTTAAATCGATTTTATCATTTCCGCATTTTATAACTTCCACATGCCCTTCTTTAAATTCCTTGCATGTTGTAACAATGAGTGTTTTTGCATATGGCTTCATCACTTCTGCATTCTCAGGTGTGCGAAACTTGCTGTCCAATATAACTCTCAATGGCTGCCTTGCCTTGCCAACATATTTTTCTTTCACTGTTAGTTTAGGATCATCGGCAAGCACTGTTTCTATTCCAACTAAAATGGCATCACATTCATTCCTTAGCTTATGAACTCTTGCCATATCCTCCTCGCTGGATATTTTCAATGGTTTTTTCCCAACCAGTGCAATTTTGCCATCGATGGAGGAAGCACAATTTACTATAACATATGGCTTTTTCATTTTACCATTGCTTCAGCCATATCTTTCAGGGCTTTTTCTTTATCTTTTGCTTTTACTACTCCACTTGCTACCAAAATGCCCTCCGTTCCAAGCTCAATTGCCTTCGCAACATCTTCGCCGCTTTTTATTCCAGCACCACACAGCACTTTTACCTTTTCATTTATTTTTTTCACTGCCTCTACAGCTCCGCTAACCACTTCTGGCTTTGCTTTTGTTACAGAAATATCTCCTCCTATGAGTTCAGGTGGTTCAATGGCTACATATTCTGGCGCGAAGCAAGCAACAGCCCTCGCAATCTCAACAACGGAGGCACATATCACTCTTTTCAATCCAGTCTCAGCTGCTATTTTGGCAGCAGCGAAAATATCCTCTACCTTTATTCTATGCTCCGAATGATTTATTAGCGTGCCAGCTGCCCCTGCCTCTTTAACTGCATGAGGCAAAATCCAGCCAGTATGACTTCCATATTCTATGGCATCAATGTGCTGCGAAAATACATCTATTTCCACTTCATTTGCCACCCTATAAACATCGCATGGCTGCACCGCTATAGCCATTTCTATGCCATATTCCCTGCCAATTTTCTCCATAATTTTCGCAAGCTCAACAGCTTTACTTCCAATGCCCTCTGCATACGCTTTTGTATTGACAACAATAATACCCATGATTTGAAAATGGTTGCACATTAAATTATTTTTGTAATTTAATGAAAATGAAAAAGAGAATGTAATTACTGGATTCTCATTCATGTTTTTTACATTAGAAGACTTGGTTGCAAAAAGTCAGCGATGTGTCCTATTCCTTCTATTTATCCCCCTCTTTATTTTTGCCCCATATATTCAAGCAATTTTTCATAATTTTGGGGATGCTGCCTGAAATATTGTCTTATTGGCGATAAAATTCTATCAATGTATTCAGCTACAGCATTTTTTAAGTCAAGAGGATGTAATTCCTTTTTAACATAACTTTCTTCCAGTTCATCATATGAATTGAAAGTGAGAGGAGGAGCATCCTTTCTTTCCACTTTCATCTCATCAAAATGAATGAAAATAATGTGGCGAGCTATTTCCATTATCGGATTTCCCTCTGTAACTCCTTCTGGACAGTAAGCTTTTCTTATCTTTTTCTGTATTGCATCATAACCATCATGAATGAAAATGGCGCTGCTGGGCTTACTCTTTGACATTTTCGCATCCATTCTTTCCTTTGCCTGCAGGCTAGAAATGATATGCGTGTGTAAGGCGACGGGCTTTTTCATACCTAATTTTTTACAGACGTCTCTGGCTAACATATGAGCATGCCTTTGGTCCATACCACCTAAAGCAACATCAACGTCCAGATAAAAAATATCTGCTACCTGCATCAAGGGATAGAAAAATTTGGAAATGTCCTTTTCCGCCTCCTCCGCCTTCCTGCCCATTATGTCCATTGCTCTCCTTGCTCTAGCTAAAGAAGTTTGTTTAGCGATTTTTAAAACAAGTTGCCAGTAGTCAGCATCGCTCACCATCTCGCTGGCATAAACATATTTTACACCTTTAACACTCATAGCAGCAAATGCATCCTTTATGTATTCTCCACAAGTCTTTATTGCCTCCATATTGCCTCCAAGTTTGTCATTAATCCATGCATGCCAATCAGCAAGAAGAATCGTTGTATCAAAACCTGCATCAATCAAATCTTTAACTTTATCGGCGCACATAAGCCAGCCTAAATGAACTAAGCCAGAGGGCTCAAAGCCAATATATGCCTTCTTTTCTTCTTTGGCCATTACTTCCTGCAATTCTTCAATGGTTACTACTTCTCTTAAGTTCCTTGTCACCACATCAAGCATGAAAGTTTATGATGAAAGGATATAAGAAAATTTGGATTCTATCATACTCAATCATTGCAAATAAAATTTCATTTTACGCATTTAGCTCCTTGAAACACTGCCACTTTTCCATTTTATTTATAAAAATTTAAAAGATAGGCAGCTTTCATACATATGCTCAGGATACATGCTGTAGGCGGCTATAACGAAGTAGGCAAGAATATGACTTGCATTGAGATAGATGATGAAGCAATAATTCTTGATATGGGCTTATATATGGATAGATTTGTCGCAGTGCAGGAAAAAAATATTGAGATGAGCAGAGAAGTTTTGCTCACGGAAGATGCAATTCCAAATGATGAGCCAATAAAAAATATAAGGAAAAAGATTAAGGCTATTATTGTTACTCATGCCCATCTTGATCATATTGGCGCCATAAGATGGATGGGGCAAAGTTATAAATGCCCGATAATAGCCACACCTTATACTGCAGAGGTTATAAAAAAGCATGCAAAAAAAATTGAAAATCTCATAGCAGTGAATGTTAACTCTTCATATAGAGTTTCCAGAAATATTGAAGTGGAATTCATTAATGTAACTCATTCCGTGCCACAGTCATCTATTCTTAATATAAAAACAAAATATGGCAATATAGTTTATTCTCTGGATTATAAAAATGATAACCACCCCACGCTTGGAAGAAAAACAAATATTAAGAAACTGAAGAAGCTTGACAATGTTCTGCTTTTAATAGCTGACTCAACCAATGCTGACGAGGAAAGAAAAACTTTTTCAGAGTACATAGCAAAGGAGATGCTTCATGATATAATAATGGGAATGGAAGTAGGAGATCATGGCTTATTTATAACAACCTTCTCCTCACACATTGCCCGCCTCAAAAGCATTTTGCATATTTCAAAAATGCTTGGCAGAAAACCTGTTTTTATTGGCCGCTCATTGCATGATTATATTGCCTCAGCAGAAAACTTGAAATTAGTGAATTTTTCCAAGGATGCAGAAATTATAAAAAATGCAGGAAGAGCAGAGAAAAAGCTACGAGCTATGAACAAAAACAAGGAAGAGTATGTTTTTATTGTTACAGGAAGCATGGGAGAAAAGAATGCTGTTCTGACGAAAATAGTTAATGACGAACTTGAGTTAAAGATATCACCTCACGACTTTGTCATATTTTCTTGTGAGGTTATTCCTACGCCCGCCATCAAAGCAAATCGCCAAATACTGGAGCAAAAGCTTCATAGAAAAAAAGCCAGGATTTTCAAGGATATACATGTTTCTGGCCATGCCTCCCGCGAGGATTTGCGAGACTTGATAAAAATTCTCTCACCTCATCACATCCTGCCTGCTCATGGCGATTTGGCTAAAACGGCATCCTTAGCAGCTTTAGCAGGAGAAATGGATTACGAGCTGGGAAAAAATGTCCATATATTGCAGAATGGACAGAGTATGAAAATATAGCGCTGGGAGCAGGATTTGAACCTGCGCGGGCTTGCGCCCAGCGGCTCTCGAGGCCGCCGCCTTGTCCGGGCTAGGCTATCCCAGCGCAACTTTAATATTACTGAAGTTTTATTAAGGTTGCTATGAAAGTTGAGGTTGAGCTAAGGGGAGAAACAAAAACGCTTGAGATGTGCGAAGATTTCACTGGAGAAGATTTGTTGAAGGAGCTACAGCTATCACCAGATGCGGTCATAATAGTCGTTGATAATAAGCCCGTTCCTTATAAAGAAAAGATAAAAGGCAAAAAAATTAAGATAATAAGGGTTGCATCAGGTGGATAAGCAAAATAGTTAAAAATTGTTTTGCATATATGGGTAAGCTCCCGTAGTGTAGCCCGGCCAATCATTTCGGCCTCTCGAGACCCCGAACCCCTTTCAAAAAGGTGTTTCATCCCCAAAGGGTTGGAGTAAGCCGAAGACCCGGGTTCAAATCCCGGCGGGAGCACTTATTATTTTTAAAATAGCTTTTGCAAATCCATCAAAACCTATCTCTCTTCCAAAAACTTTTTTTGCTCCTACTTTCTTCAATTTTTTCCCCCATTCCAGATGGGCATATGCTGTGAAACCAATTATATTTGCGTTTTTATCGATTTTCAATAATTCTTCGGTAGCTTTGACTCCATCCATTACTTTCCCTATCATCTGCTTTTTCAGGTCTTCATATCTTCTGCTTCCTGATAGATTCAAATCCATTACAACTACATCCGGCCTTTTATTTTTAGCCATCAGTTCCTTATACAACTTTACTCCTTCTTCCCCATTATACGCAGAATAAATTTCAGCATTTACAGGGCCAAGATATTCCCTGATAAGTTCATGGACCTCTTTCTCATCATCTATAATAAGTAGTATTTTTTTATCCCCCACAAATGTAATGGCAAGCGGACTTATTAAGGTTTCTTTGACCAATTTTTTATCTTTAGGACAAAATAAAGTAACAGAATGAAATTTTGCTACGGCAAATAGCATATAAAAACATGGAAAGATTTGTGTTTCCATGTTACGTCCTGAAAACACTAGCAATTATTTCTAACATTTAGGTCATCATCGCCGATTAAAATAATAAAGCTTAATAATAAACAATTGATTTGGGAATATGGATATTATAGCATTTGTTGCAGGTTTAATAGTTGGCATAGTAGTTGTTTCAATTGCTGTTGAGTTTGCATGGAAAAAAAGTGTACCAGAAAAAACCTGCAAATTAACCAAAAAATGGAACTTAAATGAATTAAGAAATGCTCTGATTGTAGCAGAAAAATTACATATAACTCCGCCATCAGATGCGAAGGTTGTTGTTGCTGCTCCTACACCATTAGCCAAGAATGCAAGAGAGAATCCGAGCGTAATTGGAAATTTTGTAATAGGATTAAACAAGGCATATATTTTTGCTGGAGAAATAAAAGAAGGACAGATTGCTGTAGTTACCTCTGACGAAGACATTTTGAAAGAACTGAGAGACATGTTCTATGAATTTTATAAAGTAAAGGAGAAAGCTGTCTCCTATGTGCCAAAGAAAGGGAGAGTGAGAATAAGAGGAGTTGTGAGAGCTGTATTTCCGTATAGAGATGGCTATTTAATGCGTTTATCATATGAGGGAGGAATAGTTGGAGTATTGCTCAAGGAAAAAATGGATGTTGAAGGGAGAAGAGTAGAAGTAGAAGGAGAAGTGCTTGAATATCCATTTATAAATCCATACAACATAACAGTGTTGGATTAAATGAGTATACTCATAAAAAATTCAATAATTGTAACCCAAGATAAGAGCAGGCAGATTATTTACGGAGATGTTTATATAGAAAATGATAGAATAGTGGAAATAGGAAAAATAAATGTGGAGGCAGATTTTGTTTTGAAAGACAAAATAGTAATGCCTGGCTTAATAAACATGCACACTCATCTGCCAATGACTCTGTTACGAGGGTATGGAGATGATTTGCCATTGGAGGAATGGCTTACAACAAGGATATGGCCAATCGAAGCAAAATTGAAATCAGAACATATTGCCATAGGAACAAAACTTGCATTCATGGAAATGGTGGCAACTGGCACAACTTGTTGCAATGATATGTATTTCTTTGAGGATGTGATAGCCAATGAAGCAAAAAAGTTTGGCATACGCTGCTATGCTGGCTTTAGTCTAATCGATTTTGATACACCTGAAATGAAAAGAGAATGCCTATTGCCAGAATGCGAGAATTTTATTAAAAAATGGGGTGATGATGAATTAATAAAGCCGGTTGTTGCCCCTCATTCCACCTATGCATGCTCTCCAGAAACTCTGCAAAAAGCTGCTGAGCTTGCAGAAAAATACGATGCTTTCATTCATATTCACTGCTCTGAAACAAGGCATGAAGTATATGATGTTCTTAACAAATATGGCTCTCGTCCTTTAGAACAAATCAAGAAACATGGCCTACTTAATGAAAAAACAATGCTTGCTCATTGCGGGTGGATTACAAAAGAGGAAGTAAAAGAAATCGCCGCCGCCAAAGCATGCGCCATTCACAATCCAGTAAGCAATATGAAGCTTGCAACAGGTGGCTATACTCCATTGCCAGAATTATTTGATGCTAGGGCATATGTAACGCTTGGCACAGATGGAGCAGCAAGCAACAACAAGTTAGATATGTTTGAAACAATGAAATTTGCAGCTTTAATTCACAAGCACCACCGATGGGATGCAAGCATTGTTACAGCTCAGCAAGTATTGGACATGGCAACAATAAATGCTGCTGAATTTTTGGGATTAAATGCTGGAAGTATTGAAACTGGAAAAAAAGCAGATATAGTTTGTCTGGATATGACTTCTCCAAATTTAATTCCCCGCCATAACATCATTTCTCACATAGTTTATGCTGCCTCTGGCTTCAATGTGAGTGATGTCATTATAAATGGAAGAATGCTCTATCATGATAGAAAATTTTTAACTGTAAATGAAGAAAAAATTTATGAGGAAGTGGAAAAAACAAAGGAAGATTTGCTGCGGGACTGATTGTGCTTGTATTATTCTACATATCCCAGTTCTTTTAGTTTATCAAATACTTTCTGAACGCTTTCCTCAACGCTTTCCTTATCTGTTTCAACTATAATTTCTGGATTTTCTGGCTCTTCATATGGGTCGTCTACGCCAGTAAATCCTTTTATTTCTCCATTTAGTGCTTTTTTATACATACCTTTAACATCTCTTTGCATACATACTTCCACAGGTGTCTTGACATATACCTCAATGAAATTATTGCATATGGATCTAGCAAAATCTCTGTTTTCTCTGTATGGGCTAACGAAACTACATAGTACAATAACGCCTCTTTCCGATAGCAATTTTGCCATAAGCGCTATATATCTGAGATGCTTGTTTCTGCCTTCCTTTGAAAAATCTTTGTTTCTGATGTAATCGCGTACAGTATCTCCATCCAGTAATTCCACATCTTTCCCCTGCTCCTCCAATCGTCTCATCAATTCTTTGGCGATGGTGGTCTTGCCTGAGCAGGGCAAGCCCGTAAACCATACAGTTACTCCTTTTCCCTTCATTTTATCACCTTTCCTTCCATATGTTTTGGAATTTCAATGCCAAGAGTATGAAGCAACGTTGGAGCGAAATCATATATGCTCGCCTCAATTCTTTTTTCATCGGCAGGATACTTAACGAAGATGCCATGTTTTGCATGAACTGCATCATCTGGCCCAGTATCATTTTTTTCTAGATGTACTCTTCCATGCCCTATTGTGCCAGCAGAACGCCAATACAAATCATCAAAATAAACCATCAAATCTGGAGGATCACCATTGCATTCAGGATATAATTCCTCGGGTGTAAACACCTTTGTATTCATCACATTGCCTCTGTCATCTCTCGCCTTTCTTATTTCTTCAGCCAGTTTTTTACGCATTTTCTCATATTCTTCTTTTGATATAATGCCATTTTCTTCCCTTCCCTTCACATTGAAAAATATTCTTGCATAATAGCCGCCCCATCCCCATGCTTTGGTTTTGTTCCAGTCAACATCTGCTTTGCCAATGCTTACTATCTCTTTAGGCTCTTCTTTCAATACAAGCCATTTATTTTTTATTAACCATTCATTTATACAGAATGCCCCCTTCATCCTTTTTGCTCCGTGGTCAGATACAATGAAAACGGCAGTATCATCATCTATTAAATCGAGGAGTTCTCCTAAATTTTTGTCCAGCAGCTTGTAATAATCTCTTATTACATTTTTGTATGGAGAATTTGGCTCATGCAGATGGTGCTGTTCATCAAAATAACGCCAGAAAGCATGCTGCACCCTATCCAAGCCAATCTCAACGAACCAGAATAAGTCCCATTCTTTATTCTGTATTAAATACTTTATCAGCTCATGTCTTCTCTGCGTCATTTCCCACAGATTCTTTACAAGCTCATCCTTTTCATCTGTTCTGAAGGGAACATCAAAAATATATTTCCCAATTTCCTTTTCTATTTCCTTCTTCAATTCCACAGGATAAGTATAATCTTTTGTCGCATCTGGGGTAATAAAGCAGGAAATCATGCAGCCATTTAGTGGCAGAGGGGGATAAGTGGGCGGCAATCCAACGATGCAACTTTTCTTTCCATATTTGCCTAGAATATCCCATACTTTTGGCACATTTTTAAATTTTAATGAGTTTGAAATCCAAATGTCAGTATAGCTGTTATTTTTTCTATGGCGAAATCCGTATATTCCTAATTTGCCAGGGTTTATGCTTGTTGCCATAACCATCCATGCAGGAATTGTTATTGGAGGATCGCAGCTCTCCATTCTTCCATATGTTGCATTTTTTAGCAGCTTTCTGAAGTTTGGCAGCTCGTCCAGAAATTTATTGAATACGAGCTCCGGTGTTGCGCAATCCCATCCTATTACTAATGCCTTCATTTTATTTCCTCCAGAATTTCATTGATAAATTCTTCACATTCCTCCTTTGGGACAATTGCACCCATAACATTCTTTTTGCCTCCAGCTACATAACCATGCTCCAAAGCCTTCTGAATGAGGTGAAGAACATCATTTCCTCTAACATATACCTGGCATTCATTTTCAAAATATCCGTGGTTTACAACTATGACATAATCCTTTTTATTCCATAGTCTTCTAGCTACAGTAGATATGATATTGTATTTACAATCCATTTCCTTAATCAGGATGTTGCCAATTTTCTTTCCCTCTGCATTCAATACTTTCTCTATTTCCTTTTCTATCTTTTCCCTATTTCTCCTCCATTTCTCGTTATTGAGTATGAATTCTGCCACATCTTCTGCTTCTGAGAGCATGGCAACTGCCTTCTCCACCTCATTCTTATCTCCCATTTTATAATTCGAATCTATCAGATGCACCATCTCATGCATTTCTTCGAAGGTAATATCTGCCTTCTTCATAAAATCCTGCAATTTTTCATAAAATCTTGTATTTTTTATTCTCTCTTCCCAGTCTCCAACAGCTCCAAGAAATGATAACAGATTGTCTTTTTCATTTAAAAATTCTCCAACAACCCACGAAGCAGATGGATAATCCTCTTCATCTTTTCCTTCCAGTATCGGATTTACATATTTTACGCCATCTATCTTCTTGCTTATATGATGGTCGAAAACTTTTACTTCGCTTATCTCGGCAATTTTTTTTAAACTGGCCTCATTCAATGCCAAATCAACAACATATATTTCGTCAAAATTTTCTTCCTCGATTCTTTTAATTTCATCTTCTTCCAGATAATAATTTCCTATCTTTGGCGTCATATTTTTGCAATCTTTGTTAAAAAGCATAGCTGCAGAGCATATGCCATCTGTATCCCAATGATGAAGTATAAGGCGCATATTAATCGACAAAAGGATTATCGTAACTCATTATTATCTCTGCAACTTCCTTTCTCATCATTGTTTCAGGAGGCATTTCTCCGTTCATCAACATTTTTCTTATAGCGGTCCCACTATAGTAAACGTGGTGCTCTTTGTCATGTGGGCAAATTTTTTCATTGACAACGCCTCCACATTTCTTGCAGTAGAAGAACGATTTGAAGAAAATAGGAGTTATGCCTAAATCGGGGAATTCATTGAATATTTCATGGGCATCATATGGTCCGTAATAGTTGCCTACTCCGGCATGATCTCTGCCAACAATGAAATGGGTACAACCAAAATTTTTCCTAACAATAGCATGGAATATTGCTTCTCTGGGTCCGGCATATCTCATTTCAGTTTTTAAAATTGCCAGGACTGCTCTATCTTTGAGATAATAATGCTCTATTAAGGCATCATATGCTTTTAGAATAACCTCGTCCTTGAAATCTCCCTTCTTTTTCTTTCCTATTATTGGGTTAATGAAAATGCCATCCACAAAAGTCAATGCAGTTTTCTGAACATATTCATGACCAATATGGGGAACGTTTCTTGTCTGGAAAGCAACTATATCTCTCCATCCCTTTTCTTTAAAAAGAATTCTTGTTTCATATGGCTTCAGATAATATTTATCAAATTCTTCTTTTCCTTCCTTTACTAATGTAATTTTGCCTCCTACTAACTTTTCCTTCATTTCCGTTAATTTTTTAACTCCTGGGTGAGCTATATCCGTTGTCCTGAAAACCTTTTCTGCATACTCTTTTTTATCGTAGCTGTAAATTTCTTCAATATTCATTATAGCTACTGTACCATTTTCGCCAACCAAAGCCACTTCATCTCCTTCTTTTATGCTGTCATCAAAATCAAAAACTATTGGAATTGTCCATGGCAAATCATTTGCAAGTCGCATGTGATGCAAAACGCTTTCAAAATCTTCTCTGCACATGAAGCCTTCAAGAGGTGAAAAAACACCGTATGCTATATTTTCCAGATCATGAGCTAAATCTCTGCTTACCTTTATTTTTTCAATGTCATCGATGTTTTTGTTCCCATCCACTCTCCTTATTAGCTTTCCACCGTGTGGAGCAGGCATTTTAATCAAGATAACCCAAAGCTCTCAATCTTTCCTTAATTTTTTCCTCGTCTTCCTTGCTGAATGCTTCTTCTTCCTCTTCCTCCATGCTTGCTAGCAGTTCCCTAAGTACGTAAGTCACATAGCTGGATATTGAATTGAAGCCAGTTCCTTCGATCCTTTTCTTGATTTTTTCTGCTAATGGAGTTGGTATTGAAACAGTTGTATATTTTCCCTTTTCCTCTTTTCCTTCTGTCATGAGAGTGTAATTAAATATTATTATAAAAATATTGTGGGGCAGAAATTAAATATTTGGACATATTTTCAATAAAAAATGAAAATAAGAAGATGCAGGGAGGAGGATTTAGAAGATGTTTATAAAATCGAGACTCTTTCCTTTAAATTTGCCTATCCTCGCCTTCTTTTTTATGACTATCTCAAAAAACTGTTTTTTGTTCTGGAAGATGAGGGAAAAATAATTGGGTATGTGATGGCAGACGAGGAAAGAAATTTAATTGTTTCAATAGCAGTTCATCCTGATTACAGGCGGAAAGGATATGGGAAAATGCTAATGGAACATGTTTTAAAATTTATGAAGGGGAAGGTGATTTTACAGGTGAGAAAAAGCAATGAGGCAGCAATAAATTTTTACAAAAAACTCGGATTTAGAAGGGTGGGTGAAATAAGGAAATATTACATTGATGGCGAGGATGCAATTTTAATGTCTAAGATGATAGATTGAGGATGGCCTGAGCAATATCTCCATCTGCTTCTTCTAATGCCTTCCTTGCTTCTTCTTTACTTTTGCCAGTTTTCTCTGCAACAAGTTCAATATCCTCTTCACTTATCTTTGTTTTTATTTCCACTTTTCCAGTTATCTGATAAGTTTTTTCTCCTTTTACTTCCATAATATTCACAACAGGATTATTGAAAATGTATTGCTTATCTGCCGTCTCAATTATTACCCTTTCTGCCTTCAATTCCTTAATATTTATTCCCATCTTCTTCATCATAATTTTAAGCTGTCTGTCATCCATTGGAAGCATGATAATATATGGCCAAGCAATGTTTAATCTTTTCTAAAATGAAATAATGATTGTATTGGCAACATATTTTTCTTTTTCCGGGCAAAAACCAACCTATTTATACCAAAAAACAAATTTTACTCATGGAAATGGAGACGAAAGTGCTGGATAAAAATGCTGAATGGCTTGGAGTGACTACAGAAGAACTAATGGAAAATGCAGGAAGAGCTGTAGCGAAGGAGGCAAAAAAGTTATCATATAAAAAATGGCTTGTTTTGTGCGGTTCTGGAAATAATGGAGGAGATGGCTATGTTGCAGCCCGTTACATAAAAGATTGTCTCATTATTGCTGTTTCGAAACCAAAAACAAAGCTTGCAATGAAAAATTATAGAAAAGCGAGAGCAATGGGACTGCCAGTTTATAAATATGAAAAGGAGAAGTTTATGGAATTGTTGCAGGAGTGTGACGCTGTTATAGATGCAATGCTTGGCGTTGGAGTAAAGGGAGAGCTTAAACAGCCATATAAGGAAATAGTTGAAATGCTGAATAATGCAAACAAATTCATTCTGGCTGTTGATATCCCCACTGGATTTGGGAGTAGCGTTTCCATAAAACCGGATATGACAGTAACATTTCACTTCATAAAAGAAGGAATGGAAGGAAGATGCGGGAAGATAATTCTGGCAGATATTGGAATACCAAAGGAGGCAGAGGAATATGTTGGCATAGGCGATTTAATCTATTATCCAAAGCCAAAAAAAGAAAGTCATAAAGGAGATAATGGAGTTGTTGCAGTAATTGGCGGCGGCCCGTATACTGGAGCTCCTGCTCTGGCGGCGATGGCTGCCTTGCGTGCGGGCTGCGATTTGGCATATGTTTGCTGTCCTTCTTCAGTGTGGCAAACAATAGCTTCATTCTCACCAAATTTAATTGTCAGGAAAATGAATGGCTCAATCTTTACTAATGAAAATATAAATGAAATTGAGGATTTTATAAGAAAAGCAGATGCTGTTTTGGTTGGGCCTGGGCTAGGAAACGACGAAAGAACAAAAGAAGCTGCCAAGGAATTGATAGTGCGCCATTTAAATGAAAAATATTTTGTTGTTGATGCAGATGCTATCGAAGCCACAAAGGACATAGATTGCAAGGGAAAAGTCATCATCACGCCTCATGCCGGCGAGTTCAAAAAGCTAACTGGCATAACATTGCCGGACGATTTGGAAGAGAGAAAAAGAATCGTTAAAGAGGAGGCGAGAAAAAGAAACGCAACTATTTTACTTAAAGGGTATGTCGACATAATAAGCGATGGAGAAAAAACAAAAATGAATCGCATCCACAATGAGGCGATGACAGCAGGCGGAACAGGAGATGTTTTGGCTGGTATAGCTGTTGCTCTGCTGGCAAAAAAAGTTAAGCCATTTCATGCAGCATGTATGGCAGCATTGATAAACGGAATGGCTGGAAATATGACATATGAAGAAAAGAGTTATGGATTGGTGGCAAGCGATTTAATAGAAAAAATACCGGAAGTGCTAGGAAAATATGTGGAATAACTAGATAGGAGTTGCCCAGCTTTCATCATCTTTATAAACTGCCTCGCCTAACTCCACATCCCCTTTTACTAGTGGCTCTGGCTGCTTCACTGCTTCTATTCTGTATAACGCTGACTTATACCAGTTGTAATCACTTTTTATGTTCAGCTTTTTGACTATTGGCAGCTTCTCCTGATACTGGAAAAAGTTGCTTCCATCGTCAGGATAAACCTGAAACTGCCTTCTTATGTCAGTTATAACAAAACCCATGTCGTGAATCATTTTCTGTATCTCATACCATTTTTTGCGAGATGCCTCAAGAGTTGTCAAGCCAAAATAGCCTGAGCAGCCAATGCCTTTCAATGAAGCGACGCCACGTGATAAAAATAATTTTATGCCTGGTATGGTTTCAACTGGATCGGTAACAAAAACATCAAATTTTTTTGTCAAAGCTTCGTTTTCCTTCTGCAAATCCTGAATGTATGCCTCAACATTTAGTCCATATTTTTCTGCTGCTTCATTTATAAATTCAATGAGGCGTTCATCAATATCAACAGCAACAATTTTCTCAGGCAAACCTGTTAATGCTAATGCTATGCTAAATAAGTCATCATCACCTGCAATGAATATACTGCCGTAAACATCACCTCTTTCTATCATAAAAGCAAGTTTTCTTAAAGCTGCCTCAATACTTATGTAACCCTGATCATATTTCTCAACCGGCTTTGGGCGATTTTTCAGAATTTCCTTATATTTCTTTTCAACTTCTTTTACTATCTCATATCCTGTGCCATCGCATGCTTTGCATTTATAATCTCTAATTTTAAATTCTCCTGCAGCCCTTTTTCCTTCTTCTGTTAGCCTTACAACTCCATTTTTAATTTCAATTATTCCTTTCTTTTCAAGTTCCTTTAACTTCTCAAAAAACTCTGGCAGAGAAGCATCCTGAAAATCTATAATTTTCCATATGGAAACATCGCCGGCAGATAGAGCGGATATTATCTGTTTCTCTATTCTGTCCACTCTATCCCCTATCTAATACATAGTGCCTATAAGATTTAGGCTTGAAATATTTCAGAAATGCCTCAAAAGCCTTGTCAGCCTGTTCAGGATCCCCACATGTGAATATATCCAAATTGACCAATTCATATTCTGGCCAAGTATGAATGGAAATATGAGATTCAGAAATTAAAACTATACCAGTAACACCATGGGGGTTAAACTGTTTGTACAGGGAGCCAACTGCCTCTATGTTAGCCTCCTCAATGACTTTGCTCATTATTTCTTTTACCTGTTCTTCTCTGGATATCAAGTCACTTGAGACGCCATACAATTCCGCTATTATATGTCTTCCCAATACTTTCATTTTCATTGCGATCACCTCTGTGTTTTTTGGGGGTGAATCGCTGTTCCACTCCTAAAATTTTCCCGTACTAGAACCCCCGATTTTTTGTAAATACATTTTCTTTTTAAATTTTTCGTTTGACGTGGAGATGAAGAATGATTTTACGAATTGTTTTATTAGTAATGATAAATAGATTTCATTCACTTTTCAAAATTGAATGCATATCATTTATCTAACTGCAATTTTTGTTGATTTCATTTGACACAAAAAATAAAAAAGCAGGACTGCATAACAAATCGTGAAAATACTTGCAGAATATGAGGCAAAGAAGTTGCTTTTAAAATATGGTATACCAACAACAAAATTTGAATTAATTGAAAATGAGGAGGATATAAAAAATCTGGCTCTGAATTATCCTGTTGTGTTGAAAGTTTCTTCTCCAAAAATATTGCATAAAACAGATGTTGGGGGAGTGGTTTTAAATATAGGTAACAGAGAAGAACTGCTCAAAGAATATAAGAAATTGAGGAAAAAATTTCCAGAAGAAAAATTCATTGTTGAGGAAATGGAGAAGCAGGGTGTGGAAATAATAGCAGGGATTGTAAATGATGCAGCCTTTGGGAAATGTGTTATGGTGGGAATGGGAGGAATTTTTACCGAAATATACAAGGATGTGGCATTCAGAATGTTGCCAATAACAGAGAAAGATGCAGAAGATATGCTAAATGATTTGAAAGCAAGAGGAATTTTTTATGGATATCGTCTCAATTTGGACAGGAAAGCATTGATAGATATTTTGCTGAAAATAACAAAAATTGCAGAGGAAACGCCAATAAAGCAACTTGATTTAAATCCTATTTTTCTATATGAGAAAGGAGCAAAGGTTATAGATGCAAAAATTATTATGGAGGAATAAAAATGGATTTATTGGGAGAAGGAAAAAAAGTTTTACTGGGTAATGAGGCAATAGCAAGGGGAGCATTGGAAGCAGACGTTGACATTGCAACAACTTATCCTGGCACACCGTCATCAGAAATAGCCGATAGCCTAGCAGCTGTAGCAAGATACTTAAAAAATGCTGGCAAAGAAGTACCATTCTATTTTCAGTACTCTGTAAATGAAAAGGTTGCTCTTGAATTTGCTGCTGCTGCCTCTCATGCTGGGCTGCGCGCCTTAACTTGCATGAAGCATGTTGGCTTAAATGTGGCAAGTGATGCTCTGATGACCTATGCCTATATAGGCAGCAAGGGTGGACATGTGATTGTTACTGCCGATGACCCAAGCTGTCATTCAAGCCAGAACGAGCAAGATAACAGATGCTATGCAAAATTTTCATCACTTCCAATGCTCGAGCCTAGCAGTCCACAAGAGGCTAAGGATATGACTATAGAAGCTATTGAGTTATCGGAAATGCTAGAATTGCCTGTGATACTGCGAACCACAACCCGTATATCTCATGCAAGAGGTGTTGTGGAGCTTGGCAAACTGGAGACGAAAAAGAAGGAAGGAAAGTTTGAGAAAGGTGGGCTCACTGTTACTGTTCCGGAGGTGGCGAGAAAACTTCATCCTGTTTTGCTTGAAAAGATGGAAAAGGCAAGGGAAATATCCAATAAAAGCAAATTCAATTTTGTGGAAGACTTTGGAGGAAAATATGGTATAATAACTTCTGGAGCAGCATATAATTATGCAAGAGAAGCAATAGATGATTTGAATTTGAAATGCAAGATTTTTAAGATTGGAATGAGTTATCCCCTGCCAGACAAAAAAATCATTGACTTTCTGAATGAATGTGAGAAGGTAATTGTTGTTGAAGAACTCGAGCCATTTATGGAAGAACAGATAAGAACAATTATTGAGCAAAATGACATAGATATTGAAATATATGGCAAAGGATTTGGAGGACTGAAAAGATATTATGAATATAATATGGATATTGTTTATGCTGCTTTAGCGAAATTTTTTGGAATAAAATGGAGTAAAAAAGAGAATAAAGAAAAGATTACAGATCGTCCTCCTGTTCTCTGCCCAGGATGCCCTCATAGGGCAACATATTATGCAGTAAAGCAGGTTGCCCCTCCAGATACAATATATCCCACTGACATTGGCTGTTATACCCTTGGCCTACTCCCCCCTTATAAAACAGCTGATTTTCTGCTTTGCATGGGTTCAAGTGTTGGAACAGGCTGTGGTTTTTCATATGCA
>Ga0180300_10000417_pt1 | contig 18585 bp, 15 predicted proteins | sample GuaBasSediGuay15_FD_121798 | JGI IMG/M metagenome (GOLD analysis project Ga0180300, IMG submission 121798) | Subseafloor sediment microbial communities from Guaymas Basin, Gulf of California, Mexico - Guay15, Core 4569-2, 21-24 cm | ecosystem: Environmental > Aquatic > Marine > Hydrothermal... | reverse complement strand
TGGCTTGTGCGCTGGAGATCGGCGTTTCTCCCATGTTCGCGTCCGCCGGTGGCGTGAAGGTGACGGTCCCCGCCATGCTCTTCTGGCATGTGATCATCGGCGTCGGCGAGGCGGCGATAACCACCACTCTGGTCTCACAGCTCTCCCGGGTCAACCCATCCTTGCTGAGCGGATTATCCATGCTGCGAGGGGGCGCCTATGAAAAGGGTTACTAAAGCGCTTATTCTGATCATGGTGGGGCTGGCGGCGCTCATACCCTTCGCCTCAACATACCCGGACGGCCTCGAAAAGGTCGCGGAGTCCCTCGGACTAGAGGAGCACGAGCCGATCTGGGGCGGCCTCATGCCCGACTATAACTTCGGCCTCGCGGGCAACCCGTATATCGCCAAGCTGGTCAGCGGGTTAATCGGGCTTTTTCTAGTCTTCAGCGCGGCCTGGGGCATCGGCCGTATGTTCACCCGTTCCGATGAGGGTTAGAAGCCGATTCCCCCTGCATATTGAAAACAAGTTAGATGCAGAGTCGATAGCGTTCCGAGGGCGGACACTTAAAAACGTGAAGCTCGAAGATAATAGGACCACGGGGGCTAACCGCATTGTACGACTTGGTGGTTGTCGGCGCCGGTCCGGCGGGGTCCATGACGGCGAAGGCAGCGGCGGAGAAGGGATTGGAGGTTCTTCTCATCGACAGGGAGCTGGAGGTAGGCGTCCCCGACAAGTGTGGGGAGTTCCTCCCCAGCCTCAAGGAGATGAGGAGGCTCGCCCCGAAAGCGGAGAACCTGGAGGACCTCTTCGATCCGCCGAGCAGGTGCATAGTCAACCGGACGCGGTATGTCAAGTTCGTCTTCCCAAACGACCGGGAGATCGTCGTCCCCTTCGAGGGGGTGGTCGTCGAGAGAAAGCTCTACGACAAGTATCTCACCAACGAGGCGGCGAGGGCTGGCGCCGAGGTCGCCCCTCTGACCTCAGCCATCGATCTGCTCAAGGAGGGAAAGGGAGTCAGGGTCAGTGATGTGGACGCTGTGTTCGACGTACATGCGAAGGTGGTAGTGGGGGCCGACGGCGCCTTCTCCCTCATCGCACGCAGGGCTGGGCTGCCCGTCTCCCGCGACCCCCTCGACTACGCCGTGGGATACCAGTACGAGATGGTCAACGTGGAACACGACCCCGAGTACGTCGACATGTACTTTGGACAGGACATCGCGCCGGGGACCTACGCCTGGATCATACCGAAGGGAGACGACATCGCAAACGTTGGGACAGGGGCTCGGGCGCCGTACATGAGGAAGGGATTGAACATTCGAGACTATCAGCGGAACTTTGTCGAAAGGCATCCTCTCGCCTCGGAGAAGTTCAGGAAGGCCACGCCTACGGCCATCAAGGTCGGATGCATTCCTGTGGGCGGCCCAATGGAGCGGACGGTGAGCGACAACGTACTCGTTGTTGGCGACGCCGCCGGACACACCATTCCGACCGTCGGCGGAGGCGTCCCGCCCGCGCTGATCTGCGGGCGTATAGCCGGCGGAGCCATCGCGGAGCACGTGAAGAAGGGTAGATCCCTCTCGGATTACGAGGAGGCGTGGAGGAAGCAACTGGGAGACACCCTTGAGAACTCCCTGAGGCTGAGAAGGATGAGCGAAATAATATTCAAGTCGGACAGGGTGGTGGACTTTATCACGAAGCGGGGCTGGCTCACGGAAGAGATGGTGGAGAAGCTGATACTGTGCAGGGTGGATGCCAAGATGAAGCTCGTCGAGAAGACCCTCCTACAGCTGATGAAACGACTCTGAACACAGGCGCGCCCCTTTTAGGGTTCGAAGACCATTTCTGAAGCGACCATCCTCAGGTGCAGATGCCCATGTCGATCAGAGGAATCAAACTACATAGATTCGATCTCAGGCAAGGCGCCACCTTGGAGAGGGAGGATGTGGTGGCGGTGGACGAGGCGGTCTGCATGTTCGTGAACGACGAGTACTTCAGGACGCTGATAGCCTCGCCCACGATGAAACGGGAGCTGGTGGTCGGCCACCTCATCGGCGAGGGCCTCATCGAATCCGTAAGCGACCTGAAAAGCATCGAGATCAAGCCTCCCAAGGTCTACGTAGAACTGCATGGCGAGGTGGACCTCGATCTTCTGAGCCGGAGCAAGGTGGACCTGATAACCACGGCCTGCGGCTCCCTGACCGCGCCCCTGAGGGACAGCCAGCTGGAGAACCTGAAGGTCGCTTCAGACATCAGGGTGGAAGCGGAGAAGGTTTGGGGCATGGTCAACGAGCTGAACAAGCGAAGCAAGCTCTTCCGCGAGACCGGCGGGACCCACTCCGCGATGCTATGCTCCCCTGGCGGAGAGATCCTAGCCTTCGCCGAGGATGTGGGGAGGCACAACGCGGTCGACAAGGTGGTGGGCGCGGCCGCCCTGAGCGGCGTCGACATGGGCGGATGCGTGCTCATATGCTCTGGGAGGCAGTCGAGCGAGATGGTGCTGAAGGCCACCCGAGCCGAAGTCCCGGTCCTGGCCTCGGTTGCTGGGCCCCTGGATTCCGGCATCAGGATCGCCGAAGCCGCGGGGATCACCCTCATCTGCTTCGTGCGAGGGAGGCGGATGAACGTCTACACCCATCCACAGCGACTATATTTGAACAAGGAAACCAACGGCACGTGAAACCCAAGTACTCTAAACTACTCGATTTGCCAAGACGGCTGTCGCGATTCAATATCGCTCTAAAGAGTTGTTTTCTTACATCAGCCTCTCGATGAGGGCTAAGAATAGGTTGAAGAGAGGCGCGAGGGGGCCTAAAGCCTTCATGATGCTCCTGAGATTCTGAATGTCACCCTTCTCCAGAGCGCCTATCAGGGGCACAAGAAGGGAATAGATCACGACGAAGAAGGCTCCGCCCAGCAGCAGATCTCCCCAGCTACCCAGATCGAGGAAGACTAACGCGTAATAGGTCGCTAGGGCGGCTATGCCCGCCGAGAAATAGATCTTCGTCGAAGCGGTCCAGTTTATCGTGAAGCCGAAGTCCTTTTTGATCCGCCACAAACCGAAGACGAGGCCGGGCTTGGGGGCGACGATCGTCGTCAATAACAGGCCTACGACGCCCCATCTGGGGATAAGGAACAAGCTGAGGGGCAGCCCGATGCAGAGATTTATCAGGTTCATCACGAAGGTGACCTTCGTCTTCCCCTGTCCGTTGAGGAGATTGGCCACGCAGATGTTTCCAAGACCGACGAAGAGGAAGTTGATGACGTAAACTCTGAGGAAAAAGGGGGCGAGGCGATAGCTGTTCCCGTAGATGATCCGAACGAGAGGATGAGACAGGACTATCAGAGCCGCCGTCATGGGCACGATGAGTAAAGCCGCGTATTTGACTGAGTTCTGAAAGACCAGGCGGAGCATCGAGCGCTCCCTGAAATCGAGCTTCGAGAAAAGGGGGAACAGGACGGTGGTTATGGGCATCGTAAGAAAGGTGATCAACACGGAGAAGTTTATGGCTGCCTGATAGTTGCCGATCGCGTACGCCTCGACATAGATAGCCATCAAGAAATTGTAGAACTGGGATAGCCCTCCAGTGAAGAGGTTCGATAGAAACAGGGGATAGCCGTAGCTGAGGAGGAGTTTAGACGCCTGAACGTGGCCGAGAGCGCCCCCACCCTGGGTGCTATCTTTCAGGAAGGCGGCTACAACGATCGCGAGCCCGATTATCCCGGTGAGGATCACGGGAGCGGTGTTTCCCATAGTTGCGCCTACTGCTCCGTAGCCCAGCAGCACCAGCAACGGCGCCAGCAGGCTCTTCAGAAGGGAGTGTATGATGACGGTGAGGCTGTAGAACTCCATCCTCTCGAAGCCGACGAATATTGAGCGGGAGGTCACGACCAAGGAGTTGGCAAGGAGTGTCGCGGAGGCGATCTCTATCAACATCTTGAGCTCGGGCTGGTGAAATACGCGGGTCGCCAGAGGACCCGCGAGGAGGAAGGTTATCAGGGAGAGGAGCGCGCCGACCGCGGAGTTGAGGAGGAGCCCCGACCTCACCAGTGTCATAATCTCCGCGGTCTTTTTTTCGGCGCGGTATTGAGCGATGTACTTTATCAGGGCGGAGGTCACGCCCAGGTTCCCGAAGAGGGTGGCTATGGAGACAGGGATCATCGCGATGGTCACCTGGCCGTAGCTCGTGGAGCCCAGGAATCGCGCCACGAGCATGACGCCCGCCGCGGCGACGAGCGTCGAGACCACCTGGCCGAGCAGAAGGATGAGGCTGCCTCTAGCGGAGCGCTGCACCATCTCGGAGAGTTCGCTCGTCAGCGGGGGTTCCCACCGTGCTTGTTGAGTTAGTCGAGGGGTAAATCATTTATCGCTTTCGAAAAGAGAACCCTGTTTCGGGAGTTCGAGAAGGTACGAAGGAGGGTTCGAAGCGGTCCCACATTTATTGGAAAAGCCGAGTTGTGGCGTCCCGGTGGGGGCTTTAACATTAGGTGGTCGTGGCGTTCATTACATATTTCTTTAAATATCTTTGTATGTGATCGAAGGATATTGCGCTAGTTAATGTTCGGCGATCGGGCGGATGTGCGAAATTTAAAAAATTAAATTAATTTTTGTGTTTTTAATCGACCATTATTGACGTAATCTATGAAATATACTGTCTAAAAACATTAAATCCTTTTCTGCGGTACTCTATCTAGAACTAATGAATTAGTAGCTGGAGGTTTCGATATGCAAAGAGACATACAGGCTGAAGTGATCCTCTGTCCGAACTGCAAGGAGGAGGTCCCCAAGACCCTCTACTGTCTCAACTGCGGCTACCCGCTATACAAAGTCGAAGAGGAGCGGATGGAGCCGGAGACACCTGAGACCATCACGTTTGAGGAGACCACCGAACAGATCGAGGTGGAGCCAACAGTCGAAGTCGAGCCCGAGGCGGAGACGGTAACTGAAGAGACCGTTGAAGCCCCAGCGGAGACCGAGGTGAGCGAATCTATTGAGGTGCCGCAGATAGCATCCGAGGAGGAAGAGCCCTCAGAAGCAGAAGAGCTGACCGAAGAGGCGACGACGCTGGAAGAGGAGGAGGAACCAGTGCAGGCTCCAGAGGAAGAGGTAGTCGAGGAGATCAGCGAATCAGAGGCGGCGGTGACGACAGTCGAGGAGGCGCCATTGGAAGAAGCTGTGGAAGAGGTTGTCAAGATGGTTGAGGAGAGCGAAGAGGAGGCAGAAGTGGTCGAGGAGGTGCAGGAGGAGCCGACGGTAGAGACCGTCGAGGAGCCGGTTCAGGAGGTATCCGTGGAGTTTGAGCCCGATCCTCTCGTGGCCGAGGTGATGGAGAAGCTCGCGAGGAACATCTCCCTGAAGATCAGGCTCGTGAACCTGCTGCGGGAGGGTAAGGTCAAGGAGGCGACGTTCAACCGGCTCTTCGAGAGCTACTCCGCGAGGGGAGAGCGGTGGATGAACCGGCGGAACGAGATGCTGGAGAGGAGCAGATACGACCTGGACGGCATGGAGAAGTCGCTCCTGGAGGCGAGGATAAACCTTGAGGAGCTGGAGATAAGGAAGGCCATCGGCGACGCCTCGGAGGAGGAGTACCAGGCGAAGGCCCCGGCGTTCGAGTGGGATATCCGGTGGATCGGCGGCGAACTGCAGCGGAGAAAGGGTGAGATCGCTTATCTGGGGGATCTAACGCGGGTGATGTCGGTTGAGGCGGCCCAGGAGCTGAAGGGGATGGCGGAGAGCTGCCTCGGGAGTCTCGACAACCTCGTTGAGGCGGGAACGGTCAGCTCGGAGACAGCGGTGAGGATCAAGGCGACCCTGGAGGAGGCCCTTGACTGCCTCAAGGGCGCAACATGACAGCGTCCTCCGTTCAGAAGAAGGGGCTCGGTCGACGGAGGTTCCTCATTTTTTATTTGAATGCTGTTTTGTGATTTTAGATTTAATTCCGGGTTTTGATGGTTGAGTTTGACTTTTAATTTAATCGCTCCTTCGTGCTCATTATGGGTGATGGTTGTTGATGGATGACGCTGATGGCTCCGTAATGTGAGAGACGAATGACTCTAGTTTTGGTCAAAATAGTTGCATGGCATATTTTATATATGAGAATGAGTGTTTATTTATGGTGATGTCTGTATGGGTGAAATGAAGTTTTCTTTGAAGCCTGTGCAAAAGAAGCCATCGAGGAGGTATAGGAAAGGCAGCAAGTATGATCCCATCATCGACGCGTTCATGAGATCATCTGAAAACTTGGTTGAGGTCAATGTCGAGGGTAGGGATGCTAACTATCTGAGGACCCAGTTGAACAAGAGGATTGAGGCACGGGATCTGAAGGATAAAGTTAAGACCTCTGTGGTTAATAACGTCCTCTATCTGGAAAGGATCAAGTAGTCGATTTTAGGTTCATCCTCTCTTTTTTCTCTGCATCTGTGCTATCGCCAGTATAACAAGTATGGAGAGTTGATCTGATTAGAGTGTTTTATCTGCTAAGGGTAAAGTTCGATTATGCCACCTGATATGCCGGGAATTTTTGTTTGTTTTGGGTTTGTTTAGGCTCCGTATTTTTGATCCATATTCTTTATCTGTTCTTGTCGTGGAGAAGATACATCGAAAATTGAATCATCTGCCGTGATCGATGTGTGCGACTGCGGGCGTGCCGAGCTCTTCCTGAGGTGGGCGTAGGAATGTCGGCAGATTCTGTGGACCGCAGGGTTGTTGAGGCCAGGGCCCTATTAGCCACCTCCAAGGCTAGGCTGGCGTATTTGAATGACGGGGACTTGGTTAAGGCCCGGAAGTATTTTCTTCAGGCTTTGAAGATTTTCCGGGGTCTCGGGGAGGTGAAGGAGCGGGCGAGTATTCTCTATGATCTCGGCACGATCGGCCTCAAGTTGGGGAATCTGGTTGAGGCGAAGGAGTTTCTTAAGGAAGCTTTAGATCTGAGTCGGAGGTCAAAGAATAGGAAGGATCAGGCATATATCATGAATAACCTCGGGCTGATCCATGAGGCCCTCGGGGAGTACGACGACGCCCTTGTTTATTTTAAGAAGGTGTTGAGGGGCGGTAGGGAGGTTGATGACGAGAATTTAGCCGCAACTAGTCTCTATCACCTTGGTGTGATCTCGGACAAACTCGGCAATTTTAACGAGGCTAGGGTCTATTTCAAGAATGTTCTGAGGATCTACAAGAAGTGGGGGGATAAAGAGAAGATAGTGAACGCCCTCCTTTACATTGGTTCTAATTTAAGCAGCTCCGGCTTCCTGGATAAGGCTAAGGAGTATTTCATCGAAGCTTTGGACCTGTTACGGGAGTTGGGGGATGACGCGAAGGAGGCGAAGGCGCTCTACAATCTGGGTACCATCATGGGCCAGTTGGGAGAGCACTTTGAGGCAGAAGGGTACCTAGAAGCAGCCTTGAGCCGGTACAGAGGGATTGGGGACAGGGGGCGGATCGCTGAGACGTTGTACAACCTGGGAACTATCCTCGGAAGGCGAGGAGAATACGAGAAGGCGAGGAAACGGTACGAGGAAGCCTTGAAGCTATACATGGAGTTGAATAAGAGGGGCGTCGAAAATGTCCTCAACAATCTGGGGACGGTCCTAGGCCGATTGGGAGAACGGACTAAGGCGAAGGAGTACCTGGAAGAGGCCCTGAAGCTGTACAGGGATGCGGGTAACGGGGAGGGTATGGCGAATGTGCTCTACAATCTTGGCGCGATAGTGAGTGAGGAGGGGGAGTATGCTAGAGCGAGGGAGCACTATGAGGAGGCGCTGAGTCTTTTCAGGGCGCAGGGTAATGAACGTAGTGTAGCGGATGTACTGAACAACCTGGGGATAACCTATTGTAAGATGGGAGAGTTCAGGAGCGCAGTATCGCCCATCGAGCAGGCCCTGAAAGCATACAGAGATCTGGACGATCGAGACCGGATGGCCAGTGCCCTGTATAACCTCGGGACGATCCTAGATAGACTGGGAGAGTACGATAAGGCGCGGGAACACCTCGAAGATGTTCTGAAGCTGTACCGGGAGATGGATGACCAGGGTCGTACCGCTGAGACCCTTTACCACTTGGGGATAATCCTTGGAAGACTTGGTGAGCGAGCTAGGGCGAGGGGGTATCTGGAAGAGGCTCTGCGGCTGAACAGGGAGATTGGCGATGGGGGTCGGATCGCTGAGACACTCTACAACCTGGGAGCCGTCCTGGGGCGGCTGGGAGAGCATGCGGAGGCAAGGAAGTGTCTGGAAGAGGCCCTGAGACTATACGGGGAGATGGGTAAGAAGGGCGTTGAAAACATCCTCAACAATCTCGGGACCATCCTGGGGCGGCTGGGTGAATATGACGAAGCGAGAAGGCGATACGAGGAGGCCCTAAAGCTATACCGTGAGGGAGGTAACGACGAAGGCGCGGCGAATGTCCTCTACAATCTTGCGGCGATCGCGGGTGAAAAGAGAGCGTACGGTAAGGCAAGAGGGTATCTGGAAGAGGCTATGAGGCTGTATCAGCGGTTGAATAACGATGAAGGGTTTGTAAACACGCTGTATCGCTTGGGTAAGACGCTGGGAAAGCTCGGAGAGATTAGGAAGGCTAAAGCCGCCTTGGAGGAAGCTTCGAGGCTATACAGGGAGAGGAGCGATAGAGGTCGGACTGCCGAGACACTATTCAACCTAGGGGCTATCCTTGCGCGGCTGGGTGAGTATGACAAAGCAAGAACACGATTTGAGGAAGCCCTGAAACTGTACCGGGAGATGGAGGATAGAAATCGGACGGCTGAGACGCTCTATAATCTTGGAACCATCCTCGGGAGACTGGGAGAGTACGACGAGGCAAGGGAACATCTAGAAGAGGCGCTGGGCGTCTTCAAGGACACCGATGAGAATCTGTTTAGAGCGAGGGCCATGCATAACCTCGGAAACATCCTAGGTTACCTGAAGAGGTTTGACGATGCCGAGGTCTGCTTCTCCGAGGCGAGAGAGCTGTACAGTAAATACGACGACGGGTGTGGCCTATCTGTGACGGGGGTGAATCTCGGGACCGCCCTTAGTTTCATGGGTAAAACCGCCGACTCGGAGAAAAGGTTCAGGGAGGCGTTATCGTTCGAGGGCGGCATCAAGGGATTAGGGGGAGATGAGAAGGCGAACTTCATAAAAATCGTTTCGACGAACTACGCTAAGGTATTATATTCGTCGAATAAGTCCCTCGACATACTGCTAGAATATGTGCGCGACCGGAAGATCATTAATAAAATTGATGTTTTGAAGGGGTGGAAGCTGATTCGGGACGGGCATAAATTGGCCTCTAGAAACATGTTTAGGAAGGCTGTGAAGAAAATAGAGGAGGGCGAGAAAATACTGGTTGGAAGCGTGAACTCGGAGTGCCTTGAATTCATATGGGCTCCGCTGGGAGGCGCGGCTTAGGATGTCGTTGAAAAATTTTATCAGGGCAAAAAAGGATAAGAAGAAAGTTGTAAATGAAATTGTAGATATAATAAAAAATGGGAGCAGTCTAAATCAGAAAACCATCAGGAAAAATGGTGAAGTATCTTTTGACGAGGCCTTTAGCTACCTCCTCGATATCGGAAGCATGTCCTGTTCGTCGGGGGATCTCTCGGTCTTCAGCCATTTCATCGAGTCCCTGTTCGATGTCCTGAATGAGATCGACGGGGATAAAAGATCCAAGTTGATTGAGGCCGTCTATAACTTCGGGTTTATGTTTGCCCACGCCCATAACGCGTACTATTACGACGCGATTCTACGTAGTTTAGAGAGGGGGGTCACTGAACTCTATGGGCCTGATGAGGTCAGGGCCTATCTGGAGATCCTCAAGATGCTATCGATCAATTCCTTGAGGGAGGGGTTTGAAGCCGGGGTACAGAAGGCGCTGACGATAATAAGGGGCTTGAACGGCCATTTTGTCGAGCGGGGACAGGAGATCAGCAATCTGTATCTCAAAAGTGTTTTAATCCACATACTGAGCAAGGTGGACGAGCTTAAGCTAAAGGATTTGAAATACGCCATCTTAAATGAGGCTGGAGACATCATAAGATTTAATTCACACAACCTCAAGCCCACGTGAAAGTTCATTAAGGATATTTTACTTCACATGATTTTTCGTTTTGTATCCTATTCCTCTATCTCAGATTTTTATTAGTCATGTATGGTCCAGATGATGGGTGGTTCGTTGAAGTCCATAACGCTCTAATTATAATGATGGAGGTTTCTACGAGTAATGAAAGATAAGGTACTAGCGAGGCGGTTTACCCTTTCTGCTACTGAGGCCTCCATGCGGTGAATTTCGTTCATCGAGCGATGATGTCATCGAGGTTGAATGTGGCGACGCAGATGAAGGTGTCTGCTCCGCCGTAGTAGATGAGAAGCTGGTTTTTGTGGAGTATCGCGCCGCAGCTGAATACTACGTTTGGAACAAACCCGAAGCGTTCATAATCTTCTCTCGGTTCCAGAATTGGTTCCTTTGAGCGGTAGATCACCTTTTCGGGGTCTTCTTTATCGATCAATGCTACGCCGAGACGGTAGATTCTTTTGGTGTCTACTCCGTGATATACTAGGAGCCATCCTTCGTCAAGCTCGATGGGGGGAGCTGCTGCTCCGATCTTCATGCAGTCCCAGGAATCGGGTCTGGTTCTCATCACGCGTTTGAGGTTGTTCCAGGTTCGAAGGTCGTCGGAGTAGGCGATATAGATGTCTGGTTCCAGCCGATGATACATCACATAGCGGGAGTTAATCCGCCGCGGGAAAATTACCGCGTTTTTATTCTTCAAGTTTGGAAACGGGTAAATCCGCTCCCCCCACATCCATCTTTTATTCAGCATATCCTCGATTGGAATGGTGGTTATAGCGACCTGGTAGATGTCTCCGTACGCCGTGTACGTCATGACGCATTTTCCCTCGAGAACGGTGATACGCGGGTCCTCGCAGCCATACTTTTCCTTAGGCCCAGCCGGTTCGAAGACGGGGTTGGGGAGCCGTTCGTCTATGTGGTAGCCGTCGCTCGAGGAGGCGTATCCTAATCTGGAGATCATGTCCGCCCCCATGGCTCGATATAGGATGTGTATCCGTCCCCCAAGATGGAGCGCGGCGGCGTTGAAGACGTGACGTGACTCCCAGGGGTGGGTTTTTATCGGTGTGAGGATCGGATTGCCCTCAAAACGAGCCATTGCACTTTCTCTGCTGGGCTATTTAAAAATATTTTGCCTTTCACCGTTGCCATTTGAGCATTCGAAGGCTTCATGATCCCAGATTTGCGGCATTCAGTGTTTTAGCTTACAACGGGGTTAGATGATGTTTTCTTCCCTTAGTTTAAGATATGCGAGGTAGTATGACAGGATTGACTCGGCCCCTTGATTCTGATTCAGTCCCTTCTCGGTGATTCCGTCGTAGCAGGTGCCCGTCTTCTCGTTATAGATTCTCACCTTTTTCGTGTTCCTTCCATGGTACCAATCAAACGCTGTGAGCGCTGTTCTCCTGTAGTTCTCGTCACCGGTCGAGTTTAACGCCGTGAGCGCTGCCTCCACCATACATGAGGCCTCAAGCGGCTGCTGGTCGTATAGGGCCCTTCTACCGTTTCTCTTGAACCAGCCTTTAGACCCCACCGGGATGAATACGTCATCTATGATCTGGATTTCAATGAGAAAGTCCAGCGAGTCCTTTGCCACTTGGAGATAGTTTGACTCCCCTGTGGCCGCGTAGGCCGTGAAAAGGGCCTGAGGTAGTCTCGGGTTTGCGTAGGTTAGGTAGGGCTCGAACCAACGCCAGTCGTCGGTTGCTTCTATCCGATATAGGTCAGTCAAGTGATTAGCGAACCTTCGAATGTTGTCCTGAACATTCTCGTCCTCGGGGAACCCTCTTTGATACCCATGGAGGCCGAGGATCGTGAAGGCCACAGCTCTCGGAGAGGTGAAGCTGTACGCTGGAGGCAGTCCTCGATCGAAGATCTCCTTCGCGACCTGCTTCATTTCCGCGGGGACGGATGTGCATAGCGTGTATCCTGAGGCCCATAGCGCTCTTCCCATGGCGTCCTCTGAGCCTACTTCATCTTGATATCTCCTGTCGAAGCCGAGAAGGTTGTGGAACCGTCCATCCGCCTTCTGCATGTACAGGAGGAAGGTCAGGTAGGTGTTAGCCAGTTGTAGCGCGTTTTGATTCTTGTACATCCTGTAGTAGCGGAGGGATGAGATTAATGCCCGGGCATTATCGTCTGTGGTGTACCCCTCCCTCCTATCGATTGTTGAATACTTCGAGTGTTGGAACATGCCCGTTTCGTCTGTCAACGCCTTTAAGCCGTCGAGTTGGAGGTTTCGGGTTTTCATGTTTGAGCCTCACATTCCGAGGGTTTTATAGAAGAGGTTGACGTACTTCATAGCGACGTTCGGCCAGATCATGCCTCTGCTATAGTCATAGGCCCTCTCCTCAAATCTCCCGCGGATCTCATCAAACTGGAGGAGGATTCGGATGCAGTCGGTTATCGAGTGGGGATCTCTGAAATTGCATTCCAAAGCGCATCCCTCGGATATCACCTCATGGGCCTGGAGGAAGGGGGTGGAAACTATGGCTTTTCCCGTACTCAGGGCGTATAAAAGCGTCCCACTGCTTATCTGATCCTTGTTTGGGTAGGGGAGGAGGTAGACATCCGTCGCTTGGAGGAATCGTATCAGCTCGTTTTTAGGTAGAAAACGGTTTACGAACCTGACGTTCTCCTCCAGCCCAAGCTTCTCAACAAGGTTGATCAGCTCTTTCCTGTATCTTTCGCCCTCTTGTTTCCTTACCTCTGGATGTGTTTCTCCTATGATTAGATAGATGATACGCGGTTCCTCCTTCACCACCGGGGGTAGAGCCTGGATGGCGTATTCTATCCCCTTCCCCCGGCTTAACAGCCCAAAGGTAGAGAGGGTGATCCTACCCTTCAGTCCTAATCTGCCCTTGATTGTGTCACTTCGGATGAATGGGGCATTTGGGCAGCCGTGTGGAATATACCTGGCCTTATCTGTGAGGGTCTCGTAGAGGGTCTCCAATATCTGTAGACCGATCCTCGCCATTACGATGACGTGGTGGCTATGTTGAAGAACTTCTTTGAGGACCCTTCTTGCTTCCGGCTTGGGGTCTAGCAATACCGTGTGTAACGTTGTGATAAGAGGCTTTTCAAGCTTGTCAAGAAGATAGATGATGTTTTCTCCCCAGACCCCTCCGAATAGGCCGAATTCATGTTGAAGGCATACGACGTCGATATCGGAGTTATTGATATACTCGGCGGCCTCGATATAGGATTCAACCCGCTCTCGCTCGATTTGGAAAACAACCTCGCTTCCATAATTATAGAAGCCGCCCTCATCGTTTATGGCGAGAACGACAGGGGGTTTTAACACATATAGCCGAGATATAGCGTCGATAAGGTCTTTTGTATAGGTGGCTATACCGCATTCACATGGAGGATATGTGCTCACAAAGGCCACTCTTATCTTATTGAGATAATTGGGCGGCGTTATCTTAGCTAGGTCGGAGTTCCTGTTCATGTAGCGGCCGTATGCGACCTCCAACAACCTTCTTTCGGTTGATAAGCCTAGGAGAACTCCGTCCTCGACGACAACGAGCCTTCTTATGTTATGCCTATGCAGGAGTTCTAGGGCCTCGGAGATGGGGCGATCGGCTTCGATTGTGATGAGAGGCTTGGACATCACATCCCTGGAAAGTGTCGTCTCAAAATCCCTACGAAGCTTGACAACCCGCTCCAACACGTCCTTCTCGGTTATTATTCCAACGGGTTTCTCCCCATCCAGAACGATGACCGCACCAACGTTCTCCTTCAGGAGGATATCTAACACGGTGGAGACAGGGTCCAATATGGAGACGGTGGGAGGCTTGAGCCTCAGATTGGTCTGAACGGTGAGGCCGAGCGCCTCATCCGTGTACGAGCCGACTATTCCTTTCCCTCTAGGAAACTAGTGTAATCATATTAATTTATTTGGCTTGGACCGGAAACCTGTTACTTTCCAAGGCTATAATTGCGCGTACGAAAATGGAGATCCATCAGATACAGCTCGCCCCATGAAAGTGGAGCTGGCTGTCGATTAGCATTAACTGAGGGAGGGGAAGGACTTCATCCTTTTGAAACCAAGTAAAATATGGGGTCGATTAGATCTGTCAGGATAGAGAGCCTCCTCTATTCTTGGTTTTTCGTCTCATGGGTCATACTTCCCGCGCTGAAATCAGGGAGGGGAGTACCATCGCGTCTTGAGACGGTCTATCTTTTTGAAGTGGGGGTCGTCCGAGACAACGGGGCATCTATACATCTGGGCTGTGGCGGCGATCACGCTTTCCGCCATAGGGATCTTGTATCTGCTCCTCAGCTCGGCGCTTCTGATCGCCGTCTCGTAGTCCATGTCAACAACTTCGAAGTCTCTGCGTATGGTCTCGCTCCTCAGCTTGGCCACCGCTCTCCCCTCCCTCTCAAGGTCAATCCGATATATCTCATGGAGCGTCACCACGGAGACCATCCGGTCGTTGACTGACCTCAGATCCTCTTTCATCCTATGGAGGAACTCTGGGTCGCTGGAGTAGAAATATTCGACGAAGAACCGGGTGTCATAGATGCTCCGCTTGGGCATCTTCCTCCCTCATCTCGTCCAACATCTTCTTCAGCTCGTCAACCTCACCTTTCCCGGCGCCGTTCCCGGCTAGGTCGAAGATGCTGGTGAGCCGTCTTACAACGATCCTACCTTCTTCCTCTACCACCTCAACCTTGGATCCCTCCTCGATCTTGAACTTCCTCCTCAACTCAGCCGGTATGGTTATCTGCCCTTTCCTCGTGACAACGACCTCAGTCATACCTCCACACAAGTACTACGTAATCAAAAGTACAACATAAATTTACCTCCAACTTGATAACCATACCGACTAGCGTGAGGCCGAGGAACTATCATCCACTTGAGAGGCTCTATTATTCCTGCGCAGCGATGAAAAACGAGTTATTACTCTCTTTTTTCTCGAAGTTTTATGACGACGAAAACATGAGCCTCGTGAGCCTAAAAAAAGGGGAAGTTTAAGACCTTTTTCTAAGGAGTGAGACGACTATTACTGCTAATGCTACGATGGCTATTGCACCGCCGTAAAGGGCCCAAGGTGTCGGTGGCGCTGGCTCTGGTTCAGGTGAAGGTTCTGGAGTTGGCTCCGTGACAGGAATGGTCTCTGTGATGGTCCATGTCGAGAAGTGGCTTGTCTGGGCCTTCAGGTACCCGTTCTCGTCCATGATGCTCTCCACGGAAACCCATTCTTCTCCGTCCCAGTAAGCCCAGGTCAGTCGTGAGAGGTCTATGTCGCGGCCTATCTCCGCTTCGATGGCGGCTTCATCTATGTACAGGCTGAGGGTTGCATCCACCAACGCCGTCGTGTTGGGCTCTATGCCCACGTAGAGGTCTATGTCTTTTGGAGCCTCTTCAACGCCGGATGGTGGACTCGCGGTTACGTCGATGTCTAGGCTTATGGATTCACCCGGAATCAGAGTCAGAGAGAAGAGGCGCTCCGCTACATCTGGGCCCACGGTTAGATCGAGGTCGAGGCTCTCGCTCGCGTTCATCATCAGCATAAAGTTCTTGAAGGTGAGGATTATGGTCTCATGTGGCCTCACCCTCCAGGCGAAGCCCGTTGGGATGGTCTCTGAATAGTTGTAGGCTACGGCGTTAGCGGGTATGCCTGGGACCTGTGGAGGAGCGACCGGCATCGGTTTAGGGATACCGGGAATCTCCACGACGGCCCATGTTGAAAAGTGGTCTGTTCTGGCATTTAGATGTCCGTTTTCGTCCACGAAGCTTTCCACGGGAATCCATTTGGAGCCGTCCCAATATGCCCAGGTCAGCTGTGAGACGTTGATCTCTCGTCCTAATTCCGTTTCCAGTGCTTCCTTATCTATGAGTATACTGAGGGTGGCATTCATTGAGACTGTTGCATTTGGCTCTATGTCAACATATACGCCGATGTCTCTTGTGACTTTAATTACACCAGATGGCGGGTTCACTTCGACATGGACGACGAGACTCAGGGATTCGCCAGGTGATAGGCTTAGGGTGAAGAATCGGTTCACAACGTTTGTATCCACGGTGATGTTGAGGTCCACGGCCCTTGTGGAGTTGAACATCATGATGCAGTTCTTGAAGGTGAGGACTGTGGCCTCTCGCTCTTTTACTCTCCACATGAAGCGTCGGGGAATGATTCTTGAGTAGTTGTAAGCCATGGCCGTATGGGGAACGCCGGGAATATTCGGAGGCGGAGCCGGGCCCGGGCGCATCTCTCGGATGGTCCAGGTTAAGAGGCGGTTGGTCTCCGCAACCAGGCATCCTTCGGCGTCTAGCCAGCTCGAAACGGTCTCCCAATCTGAGCCATTCCAGAACGCCCAGCAAAGGAACTCCGGCTGGATGTGTCGTCCCAGTTCGGCTTCGATCGTCTCTTTGTCGATGTATAGGCCAAGAGTAGCGTTGACGACGTCTGTGGCGTTGGGCTCAATCGTCATATAGACTTCGATGCCGTCCATGATCTCCGGAATGTTCTCCGGGGGCTTCACGTCGATATTGATGTCGAGTTCAAGGGAGCTGCTCGGCTCTAGGTTGAGGGTGAAATAGTGCATAGGAACCTCTGAGCTGGCGGTTATTTCGAGCTCCAGATTCTTGCTTGAATTGACCTGCAACCGCAGGTTTTGGAAATTTAAAACATGCGGGGCTCCGTATTCGAATGTATGCCTATATCGATTTGGTATAACGTCTGTTAGGTTCATGCTCATTACGCCGTGGGGCATTTCCGGGGCTTGTGGCTGACCATGTGTCTGGAGTTGCTGCCCGAAGACGGGAGTGATGTATGGCAGGTAGAGAAGTATAAGGAGAGTCGCTATCAACACGGGTTTGAAGTTTACTCTGTTTTTCATGATCTCAGCTACCTATTCTTTGATATTAACACAATAAGTATCCTTTATATAAAAAAGGGATTTGATGGAACATTTTGGAACAGGTGTTTCATCTTAACAACCATTAAATGATTAATAAGATGATTGTAAACACCAAGAGGCCCTCTACTTTCTTATCAAACACAGCTAATCTAATCCTATAAAAAAGAGGAATTATCAAGCTTCAGCTACAGCTTTGTCCGCTCTTACGACGCCATAGCCTGACGCTGAATCCCAACCGGAAGGAGCCAGGTCATCAGCTGTTGCACGAAGTATTTCTCTAATCCCCTCAACAGTGTAGTCGCGGCCTTCAGCCAATATCTTTGAGATCATTAATCCAATAGTACCAGACACGTGTGGACAAGCCATTGAGGTGCCCGAGTATTCCTCATATTTATCGTGAGGAACAGTTGACAAAACGCTAACTCCTGGAGCAGCAAGCTCAACCTCTGGACCTTTCGAGCTCCATGAGGGTATATCGTCGTTTTTATCGATGGCTGATACAGCGATCACCAAATCGTATTTAGCTGGGTACGTCACACCATCGTCGCCTTCATTTCCAGCCGCCGCGACAAGCACTATTCCCGCATCATAAGCCGCTTTAATAGCCGCCTCGACTTCTGCGGAATAGCTCGTTCCACCGAGGCTCATGCTGATGACTTCGGCTGCGTCGTCATCAGGGTCTCCAGCAACCATTCCATCGCCATCTATATCGATAATCCCGTCAGGACCTTTTATGGCCCACAAGATTCCGTCCGCAAGATCTTGCCAAGAACCGAAGCCCGAATTGCTTAGCACCTTGATCGCATAGATTGAGATGTTGTAGCCTACGCCCACCACACCAACATCGTTGTACATCGCCGCGATTGTGCCTGCAACGTGTGTTCCATGGCCGTTCTTATCCCTCCAATCTCTGTACTTCGTTGATTCGTCGTCTCCGACTACGGATATTCCCCATTTGATGTTTATATTAAGGTCCTCATGATCCTTGTCTACCCCTGTGTCAAGCACTGCGATCTGTACCAGAATACCTGTCGAAGTTTGCCACGCGTCTGACGCACGTATTCTCTCTATACCCCAGGGGATCACTTGCTCCGGTTGTTTGGAAGGACCACGAGCCCAATCCGGCTTTCCAAGGATCCAAACCTCAGGTTTAAGCCTTCTCGCCTGAACAGTCCCTATTTGAAGGGTCAGGAATACCAGAATTGTCGTTAATGCGAAAGTCTTCCTATTTCTCATTTAATCCACCCGTTTCTCATTATCTTTTAATCTAAGTAAAAGCAATGTCGGTATAAAAGGATATTCATCAACAAATTCAGAAACATCAATGCCATATGGCCTGCTTTTTTATTTTGTTAACTTGCTGATGAAGGGCTCAACGTCCGGGGCGGCCTCGATTAGCGGAATCCACCTTGCTCCCCGTCTGATGGCGGTGGGGAGCAATCAATCAATTCCATGAGGGGGGATCCTTTCGATGTTTTCTTTTGGATTGTTAATTTCATAGGTTTGTATCTCTCTGGGATGATTACGGCTGTCTCTGGCATTTTCTCTTTAACGCCTTTTTCGAACGCCCTGTTCTGGCCTACAGAGCCGTGGATGGCCACAGCCACCTTTGGCTTTAGGTCTAAGGCCATTCTCAAGGCGTCTGTCGGTGAGGCGGTGGGGGAGGGCCTACCGGT
>Ga0180300_10000416_pt1 | contig 18593 bp, 16 predicted proteins | sample GuaBasSediGuay15_FD_121798 | JGI IMG/M metagenome (GOLD analysis project Ga0180300, IMG submission 121798) | Subseafloor sediment microbial communities from Guaymas Basin, Gulf of California, Mexico - Guay15, Core 4569-2, 21-24 cm | ecosystem: Environmental > Aquatic > Marine > Hydrothermal... | reverse complement strand
TCCCTGATCATCTCCTCAACCCTCTTGGAGGCATCCAGGGTACTGGTGGCAAGACCCCTGATCTCTCCGGCTACAACCGAGAACCCTTTACCAGCCTCACCACTCCTTGCCGCCTCGATTGCGGCATTGATCGCCAGAAGCTCGGTCTGATCTGCAATCGTGCGGATGAGGTCTAAGATCTTTCTCACCTCATCACCAAGCATCCTGATCCCGGTTAGTCGCTCCCGCATCTGTTCGGTGAAGGCAACGAGGTCGTCGACAATTACGGATGCCTCGGTTACCAATCTCATCCCTTCATCAGCAGCCCGCTTCGCCTTTCCAGCGGAGACCGAGGTCATCTTCGAATGGGAGACGATGCTGTCGGTGATCCGGAGAAGCTCTTCCAAGGATTTGGCGATGGCGGTGATGCTTCGTGACTGTTCCGTTGCTCCTTTCGAGATGTTCTGAATTGTCGACGATATCTCTTGGGCCGAGGCATTCATCTGTTGGGAGGCGGTCGATATCGATTGGGCCTGGTGGATCACCTCCTGACTGGTAGTCTTGAGGATCCGGGTCGATTCATTCAGATCTTGAATAAGCCGGAGATGTTGCGTCCGGATGGTGGCGAGGTCAGAGAAAGGGGGGGCAAGTTCGGGGTGGATGGTCAAGGTGCGGATTGAACCGATAAGGTAAGAGAGTTGGAAGAAGAAGATCGCGAACAGCAGAAGGGAGAGAAGGATCGAGCCGGTATCTGGATGATAGATGGCGAGGATGGAGATAACCAAGGAGATGGTGGAAAGGAGGAAGTAGGTCATGATCGAGAATGGGGAGGATTCTTGATGGGGTGAGAAGGTGGGCAGGTAATAGGAGAGGCCGAGAAGGAGCGAAGGGGGAACGGAGAGGAGGGGGGAAGGTGTGAGGAGGAGGTTGACGAGGATCAGGAGGATGGTAGTTGTGATCGTGGTAATGAGAACCGAGAGGAACCGGCTGATTATCTGGACGAAGATGAAAGAGATGATGAGGAGAGGATAATAGAGCCCGGCGGGGGTGAGTCCTTTGATGGTATGGAGAAGGAAGAAGAAGGCAAGAGAGGTTCCAATGATAAGGATCTGACCTGGATTTGGCCTCATTGGATGAGATGGTATGGGTTAATCAGACCGTAGAGTTGGGAATCCACGACTATCACCCCGCTCAGGATCCTCTTTCCAAGCTCCGGTAGAAGGTCGGGTAGCGGAAGGATCTCCTCCTCGGAGATGCTTTGGAACCGAGGCCGTTCAGGGATCAAGAGCCCATAAGGGGAACCCTTGCCTCTGATGATGATGAGAAAGTTGGTGGGCCCCTCGAGCCCGAGAAGCTGGCCAAGGCTATAGATCGGGATTCTCCGGTCTTCATAGTTCAGATAGCCAGCCTCTTCCCCCTTTCCCGGTCCAGATTCATAGGTGGGGTTCTCAATCAAGTCGAGGATATGATCCAATGGGATGGCATAACCCTCATCCCCGAGTCGGATGAGGGCATACCGATTCGTCCCCCCTTTCAACTACTCCTCGATCAGTATCGCCTGGGAAGGGCATTCATCGGCGGCCTGACGGACCGCATCCTGAAGTTCCTCTTCCACCGTGTCGACCTTTACCTGAGCAACATCCTCCACCAGTTCAAAGATCTCTGGTGCGGTATCGACACAGAGACCGCAACCAGTGCAGAGATCGGGATCGACTACAACCTTCATGTTACCTCCTTTCCTTCAACGCCTTCTTGATAAAACCGATAATTTTTGGGACCGAGATTCCGATATCATCAAGGAGAATATAATAATGGTCTGAACCGGCATAGGTTGGGATGCCGATATGTTTGATCGTAGCCATAATTCCCTGATCGGCAAGATAACTGGAGATGATGGAACCGAGACCGCTTCGAAGCAGATGGTCTTCGATCGTTATGATGAGACCGGTCTTGGCCGCAGCGGTGATTGCCTCATGATCGAGATCGAATGGGGTTGAAAAATTGTAAACCGAGATCTCGATCTTCTCCTTTCTCAGCTCATCGGCGGCCAGGACCGAAGGGTAGACCCCCTTTCCCATCGTGATGATTGCCGCCTGACTACCATGCCGGAGGAGATCGGCCCGACCGTAGGAGAAACGGTAGTCACTGCCAAAGAATGGTGCTCCATCCTCACTCAAGATCACCGGATCGGCCGATCTCCCCATCCCGACCATGAAGTTACCGAATTCGGTTACGATATAACGGATCACCCGGTCGGTCTGGTTGGGATCAGCCGGTATGATGACCTTGAAGTGGACCAGATTCCGTAGTAGTCCCAGATAATCGATGCAGTGATGGGTTTTGCCGTCCGGCCCAACATCAACCCCGAGGTGGGTAAGGATTAATTTGAGATTGGTGTGATTGAGATCATTGAGCCTCATCTGGTTATAGACCTCATCGATACCAAAGACACCAAAGTCGGCCATAACCGAGATGATCCCGCGGGTCGATATCGCCCCAGCAATTGTAGCGGTATTATGCTCCTGGACGCCGGCCTGAAAGAAATGCTCCGGTGCAACCTCGGCAAATAGAGAGCTGCGGACAGAAGCGGTGAGGTCACAGTCGAAGACGACGATTGGGGTGCGCCCCTTCTTCTTATGGTTGAGCCGGGCGATATCCCGTAGGGCATTGCCGAATGCAGTCCGGTTGGGGATTTTGGTCTCGGGATCATAGTTTCGAGGCTGACCGGGATTGATCCGGATCTTATAGGTGATGGGACGACCGTACCGCTTAGGGGTGATCTTCTCCCTGAGATTTCGATACTTCTCAAGGTCATTCTCAAGGTTGAGTTCGGCCAAGGCGGATGCCAGTTCCTCCTCCTTAAGTGCCTTGCCATGATACTGAACCCGGTTCTCCATGAAGCTGACCCCTTTACCCATAATGGTATGGGCAATGATTGCGTAAGGGGAAGCACGGTCCTCAGTCGCCTCAATAAGGGCATCGTGGATCTCCTGGTAGTCATGGCCATCGATCTCCAGCACCTTCCAACCATCGGAGAGATAATTGTCACGAATATTTACGGGCATCACTTCGTGGACCGAACCGGAGATCTGAAGCTGGTTGTAATCGATAATTACGGTGAGATCATTAAGACGGTATTTCTTGGCAAATCGCCTCGCCTCAGCAACCTGACCTTTGGCCTGCTCCCCATCACTCATGATCACATAGGTGTGATAACTCCGTCCAAGGATCTTTGCGGCTAAAGCAAAACCACATCCGGCCGAGAGCCCCTGACCAAGATTACCGGTTGTCCACTCCACACCCGGAACCATCCTCTCGATATGACCTTCATAGATTGAATCGAGTCGACGGAAGGTTGCGACCGCTTCTTCGATATCGAGGAAGCCGAGCCGGCCCAAAGCAGCATAGAGGCCGGGAGAGGTATGACCATGGCTGATGACGATCCGATCCCGCTCGGGATCACCAAGATTGTTAGGCTCGATTCGAGCAAAGGAGAAGACGACCAGATAGATATCAAGTGAGGACATCGAACCACCGGGATGGCCAGATCCGGCCAAGGTGGTCATCTTGAGGATGTCACCCCGTGCCAATCGGGATATCCCTTTTAGCCGCTTGAGGGTTTCCGAAGAGAGACTCCTCTTTGCCGCGGTAACCATGACAAGTTTAGTCTACTATATTGCTGGCCCAGCTGATGTCAACACTATTGTGAGACAAAATGGATCGACCTTTTGAAGGCGGCAGCAACCGCTTCGGGGATGGTCTCGCTAAGGGTCGGATGGGGAAAGATCGTATGTTCCAGTTCCGTCGCCTTGAGACCGGATCTGATAGCGAGTGAGAAGAGGCCGATCAACTCTGAGGCGTGGGGACTGATGATATGGGCACCAACTACCTGCTCAGAGACGGGATCGATAATCACCTTGCAGAGGCCTTCCATTGCCTCCATCGATCCAGCCCTTCCCGATGCCCGGAGGGGGAATTTACCCACCAACGGGTTGGAAAGCTCGCTTTCGTTCTTACCGATCCAGGCATATTCCGGAGCGGTGAAGACACAGCCGGGAACAGGTCCAAGCTTGTATTCACCCCCCGCCAAACTCTGGGCTAAGGCCATACCCTGATGGGAGGCTCGATGGGCAAGGAGGGGTGGACCGGTGACATCCCCGATCGCATAGATGCCGGCGATATTGGTCTGAAATCCCGGACCGGTTTTGACGAATCCGTTGGGGGTAAGATCGATTTCGAATCGGCTTTTGGGCAGAACCGGAGACCTCCCGATGGCGACCAGGACCGCATCGAAGCCCTCAATATCAGAAGGTTCGGAGATCCTCTTATTGAGGATGATCTCAAGACCGGAGCGCTCCAGGATTCTCTTAAGGAGGGAGGCCATCTCAGGATCGGTCCCGGGAAGGAGCTGGTCCATCATCTCGACAACGGTAACCCGGCTTCCCAAGCGGTGGTAGATCGTTGCCAGTTCAAGTCCCACCGCGCCGGCGCCGATGACCAGAAGGCGATCGGGGATGAAGGGGAGATCGAGGAGATCATTTGAGGTTAGAATGGATCTGTGGTCAAACTCTAAATGGGGAAGAGCCAGTGGCCGGGTGCCGGTTGCAACCACCACTCTACTGGTGACGATCTCCCGCCCCCCTACCTTCACCAGATTTGGCTCGATCAGTTCCCCCTCTCCGGGGATCAGATCGATCCGGTGCTTCCTGAATAGATACTCGATCCCCTTAACCAGACGGGTGACGATCTCATCCTTCCTTTTCCTCAGTTTGGCGAGATCAACCCCGGTGGATAAGGTGATTCCGCTGCGGCGGAAGGTCAGGATCTCGGTGGTGGTGAGGAGGGTCTTGGTCGGGATGCAGCCGCGGTTGAGGCAGACCCCACCGAGACGATCCCGTTCAATAACCGCCACCCTCATCCCGAGCTGCGCTGCCCTTATCGCACCCACATATCCAGCTGGTCCACCACCAATTATTACCAGATCGTAGCCCATATCAGAATATAGCCTCATGGTCAGGGTTGTCAATCGAGGCGATTTGGAGATAATTATCTATGGTCCCACTTCTTTTCTCCTTCACCTTCGCTGTCCTCGGCGATAATCGGGGCCAGAGCCCCCTCCAGATCCCCGAGGTCTTTCCAGAGATCATCACCGAACTCAATCTCCTCCAGCCCGATCTGGTTGTCCACCTCGGTGATATGATCCTCGGATATACCGATGATACGACCCTGATCCGGAGGGAGTGGGAACAGTTCGACTCAGTTATGGAAAGGCTGACGATGCCCTACCATCTCGTCGTTGGCAATCATGATGTCTGGGACTCAACTTCAGAACAGATATTCAAGAAACGCTACGGCTATCTCTATAAATCCTTTCTTATAGAAGATTGCCACTTCATAATCCTCGATTCGGAGCTGAGATCGATGCCGGATCGGATTGGAGGGGATCAGCTCACCTGGCTCAAGCAGGTATTGAAGACCAAGTCCAGATTTAAGTTCGTCTTTCTCCATAAACCTCTCTGGGCCGAGGATTCGACCTACTGGTTTGAGAAGATCCACCCTCTGCTCAAAAGAGATGGGGTTATTGGAGTCTTCTCCGGCCACTGGCATGCCTATGAATATCTCAAGCGGGATGGGATCAGATACATCGTCAGCGGTGGTGCTGGCGCTCCCCTCAATGAGTTTGAGAAGGCGGGGGGCTTTTACCACTATCTTTTAGTGAATGTTGCCGAATCGGTCCGCATCGCTGTGGTCCGTCCCGGTAGCATCTTGCCAGAGGATATCGTCCGTTTCGAGATCGCGGAGCGAATCTATCAGATCAACCGGAGGTGGGTTGGTTATCCCTGGATCTATTATCCTCCCAGATCCGATACCGTAGTCCTTTCAATCGTCAACCCTTTCCATTTCGAGCTCTGTGGCACAATTGATGCTGCCGGCAGAAGATTCCCATTCCGGATTGAACCCGGGGAGAGTGGTATAGCGGAGTTTCCGATTTCTAATCTCCCCCGGTGGTATCCCACCCCGCCGGTTTTGATCACGATTAATTATAATGAGGGGGGTGATACCATCACCCTCAAACGGAAGGTGGTCCTTGTGCCTCAGGTCAGGATCGTAAAACGTGAGATCGAGATCGATGGTGAGATCGATGATTGGTCCGGGATCGATTCGATACCCATTGCTGCCCCAAACTTCTGGGGTTCGAGGACTCATCGGGAATGGGAGGGGAGAGGTGATCTCAGTTTCCACTTCCGCCTGGCCTATGACGACGACAACCTCTATTTCTTGGTGGAGGTAACCGATGATGTGCACGATCAGCGGTTTAGCGGTGCTGGTCTCTCCCGTGGCGATGCCCTGATTTTTGCGGTTTCGGCCAATGGTGATCCTAAAAATAACGATCCTAAGGAGAGGTTGAGTATATTCTTCTTCGGTCTCACCGAGAAAGGTGGTGAGGGTTTCCTTTTCTACCCCCAGGGCAAGGGTCAACCCAGCTACCAGATTGCAGCCGATCGAAGTGGTGATCGGACGATCTATGAGGGTAAGATTAACCGGAAGACACTCGGATCAGAGATCTGGGAAAAAGGGACAAGAGTCTTTCTCGATCTCACGGTCACCGATTCCGATGGAAAGAAAAGGGAAGGTTGGCTTGCCACTACCCCTGCCTTGATGATTGAGAATAATACCGCTTTCTGCTTAGAGGGAAGGCTGGACTAAAGGATATCTATCTTCAGGTTTTTCCAGATTTCGATAAACCTCTCTAAGGTTGGTCGTTTATCCTCGGGTACCGAGGTAAATTCGAGGCCGTAGTGGAAAAGGTCGTCCATCTTTTTCTTCCAGACCACCCGGGCGTTAAGGGTGAGGAACTCCTCTTTGAGGGCGATCTCAAGTTCCAGTTCGGTGCCCACCGAAAAGTCATCTGGACACTCAATCCGGATCCCTTCCTTACTCAGATCGAGCGAGCGGGCAACCGCTCCATAGATTGGATAGCCAAGTTTGTCATACCGGGTGATATCAACAAAATTTAGGGTCCGAACCCGCTCCGAACGGCGTTTGCGGCCGAATCTCTTCTCTTCCTCCATCGGGATAGTATAGCGAGGCGAGTTCCGCTGTCAAGGGTTGACACACCCGACTCCCAGGATATAATCGATCGGCATGTCCCCATCTCATGGCCATATCCTCTTTATCAACATCCCTTTCTGTGCCAAAAGATGCCATTTCTGCCGTTACGAGATCTACGATTCGGTAGAGCTACTCAAGGATTATATCAACGGCCTCATCGATGAGATGAGACTCCGCACCCGTGTCCACCGGCCAAAGATATCGGTCGGTTATATCGGCGGTGGCTCACCAACCCTGGCACTTCCATTCCTCGACGATCTCATTACCGAGATGAAGGACTGGCTCGATCTTGCCTTAGAGGAGTTCACCATCGAAGCAATGCCCGGAACCTTTGGTATCCCTGAGGCCGATCACCTCCGTCGGCTCGGTATCGATCGGATCTCTCTTGGGATCCTCTCCCTCAATGATCAATACTTGGAGGAGCTGGGTCGTCAGTATAATTCCGAACAGGCGGTAATCTCTTATCATATCCTGAGAGAGGTGGGTTTTAAGAACATCGATGTTGTCCTGGCCCTCGATGATGATCGGAAGCTCGATCTCTGGCAGGAGACGATTGAGCTGGTAGTGGCACTGAGCCCCGAGCATATCACCCTCTGGCAGATCAATCCTTATTCCGAATTTAAGGAATGCTATCTCTGGGCGGATGAATATCTTACCGCAAAGGGCTATGATCATTACGAATACAGCTCTTTTGCCCGCTCCGGTTTCCGATCCCGATTCCAGATTCAGCGGCTCCTCCTTAACCGTCAGCTCGGACTGGGAACCGGTGCGGAAACGATCCTCGGTGACATTCGGGAGACCAACTACGATCGGATCGAAGAGTATCTCGATGCCATCAACAGTGAAGAACTCCCGGTCAAAAGAAGGGAGCGGATCGATATCGATCAATTTCGTCTTATCAGCGGGCTCAAATCTTATCTGGGGGTGAAGAAGAGCCTCTTTCCCAAATCAGCATTAAAGAGATATCTTGATGAAGGGCTATTCTTTGAGGATGGCGATATGGTCTTTCCCACTAAGATCGGCTATCTCCTCGCCGATGCCGTTTATAACCAGATCAAAGGTTAAACTGGAAAAGCATTCCATCGGTCTAAATTTACGATGAGGTATCGGGATGCTGGGGTTGATATATCCTCTCTCGACCGCATGAAGGAGAGGATAAAGAATCTTGTCGCCGGGACATTCAACACCAATGTGGTCACCGGGATCGGTCTATTCGGTGGCCTCTATCAGATCGGCGATAAGATTCTGGTGAGTAGCACCGATGGTGTAGGGACAAAACTGAAGGTGGCGCAGCTGGCTCGCCGCCACACTTCAGTAGGAGAGGATATCGTCAACCACTGCATCAACGATATTCTAACGCTTGGCGCGGAGCCGCTCTTTTTTCTCGATTATATCGCCTATACCACCATCGACGACCGGGTACTGGGAGAAATTCTGGAGGGTCTGGCCAATGCCTGTCTCAAGGTGAAATTGCCATTGATCGGTGGTGAGACGGCTCAACTTCCCGGTTACTTCCAACCCGGTGATTATGATCTGGTTGGATTCATTACCGGGATCGTCGATCGGGCCAAGCTCATTACCGGAGACGGGATCAGACCCAATGATCGTTTGATCGGTCTCCCCTCATCCGGCCTTCACACTAACGGCTACTCACTGGTGCGAAAGATCTTCTTCGAGGTCAATCACTATCCGATCGATCACCGATTTCCCGAGCTCGATCTCCCCTTAGGGGAGGAGCTGCTGATACCACACCGGTGCTATCTTAGGGAGGTGCGGAAGATTCGTGGGTATGCCCGGGGCATTATCCATATCACCGGCGGTGGTTTCTATGGCAATATCCCGAGGATCCTGCCCGATGGGCTTGGGGTGAAGATCGATAAGAGAAGCTGGTCTCCCCCTCCGATATTCAACCTCATCCAGAAACTGGGAGATGTTCCCGAAGAGGAGATGTATCGAACCTTCAATATGGGTATCGGAATGATCATCGTGGTCTCGCCCGATGATGAGGAGGCGGTGATCGGTCAGATTGGCGGGATTGCGATTGGATCGGTGGTAGAAGGGGAAGGGGTGGTGATCGAATGAATGCCGAGGATTTGAAGAAGATCCAGGAACTGGTTGAGAGGGATACTTCCTACCACTTTGATGCTTACCTCTTTGTCCTCTCCGCACTCAGCTATACCTTGAAACGGATCAGGGAGAGACGCCATGTCTCCGGTCGAGAGTTGCTCGAGGGGATCAGGATGTTGGGACTGGAGCTTTATGGTCGATTTGCCCCCGAGGTCTTCCACCACTGGGGAGTCCACAACACCTTAGATTTTGGCAAGATCGTCTTCGCTCTGGTCGATTGCGGTATCTTAAGGAAGCGAGAAGAGGATACCCTCGATGAATTTAAGGATGTCTACGATTTCGATCAGGCCTTTATCGAGAACTATGAGGTGGAGATCAAGCGAAGTTGACAAGCCCATAAATTTGGGTATATTTATTTAGGGGGTTAGTGTGAAAAAAGGACCGGTTTCCACACTCAGGGAACAGCTGGCAAGGGCGGAGGAGGATGCCCGCAAGTTCTATGACAGCTATCTCCGAGCCCTGGCCGCCCTTGACAACTATCGCAAACAGAAGGATGAGGAGCTCAGGCGGAAGAAGGACGAGATCTACGAACAGATCATGCTCGAACTCATCCCGATATTCGACAATTTTGATCGCGCCCTCTCCTCCGCTGAGATCACCTCAGACTTCCAGAAGCTCCAGGAGGGTGTAGAGATCATCTTTCGCCAGTTTAAGGAGACGCTGAACAAACTGGGGCTTGTCGACTTCTCAGCCAAGGGAAAACCCTTCGATCCTAAGTATCATGAGGCGGTGAGTGTGGTTGAGACCGAGGAGTATCCGCCGGATACGGTCGTCGATGAGATCAGCAAGGGCTATATGTTCAAAGAAAGGGTTATCAAACCAGCCTTAGTTACCGTTGCCAAGCCCAAAGGAGGTGAGGAAGATGGCTAAGGTCATCGGGATTGACTTAGGTACAACCAATTCCTGTGTTGCGGTAATGGAAGGGAAGGAGCCCAAGGTCATCCCCAATCCCGAGGGTGGACGGACAACGCCTTCGGTTGTCGCCATCACCAAGAGCGGCGAGCGGGTTGTCGGTTCTATCGCAAAAAGACAGATGGTGACCAATCCAGAAAGAACCGCCTATTCAGTAAAACGGTTCATGGGACGGCGTTATCGTGAGGTGGGGCCCGAGATCGAACGGGTGACCTATCAAGTGATTGAGGGGCCGAATGGTGATGTCCGGATCAAACTGGGTGAGGAGACCTTTGCCCCACCCGAGATCTCTGCTATGATACTCCGCTATCTTAAGGAGGCGGCCGAGTCTTATCTCGGTGAGAAGGTGACCAAGGCGGTGATTACGGTGCCCGCCTATTTTAATGATTCTCAGCGTCAGGCAACCAAGGATGCTGGGAAGATCGCCGGCCTTGAGGTACTGAGAATAATTAATGAACCGACCGCGGCCTCCTTAGCCTATGGACTGGAGAAGAAGAAGAATGAGAAGATCGCCGTTTATGATCTGGGCGGAGGGACATTTGATATTTCGATTTTGGAGATCGGTGAAGGCGTCTTCGAGGTTAAATCGACCAATGGAAACACCTTCCTCGGTGGCGACGATTTCGACCAGCGGATCGTGAACTGGCTCGTGGAAGAGTTCATGCGAGAGAATAATGTCGATCTGAGGAAAGATCTTACCGCCCTCCAGCGGTTACGGGAGGCAGCGGAGAAGGCGAAGTGCGAACTTTCAACCACCTTAGAGACGACGATCTCTCTCCCCTTCATTACCTCTACCCAGGATCGAGGTCCACTCCATTTGGAGGTCAAGTTGACCCGGGCCAAACTTGAGTCGCTGGTCGAGGATCTGGTGAAGAAGACGATCCCATGCTGCAAGCAGGCCTTGGCCGATGCCGGACTGAAGCCGGAAGATATCAACGAAGTCATTCTGGTCGGAGGTCAGACCAGGATGCCCCTGGTCCAGGAGACGGTCCGAAATTTCTTCGGTAAGGAGCCACATAAAGGGATCAACCCCGATGAGGTTGTCGCTATCGGTGCGGCGATCCAGGCTGGGGTCCTCTCCGGTGAGGTGAAGGAGATACTCCTCCTGGATGTCACCCCCCTCTCACTGGGGATCGAGACCCTCGGTGGGGTAATGACCAAGATCATCCCCCGCAATACCACCATCCCTACCCGGAAGAGTCAGATCTTCACCACTGCTGAGGATAATCAGACTGCGGTTACGATCCACGTGCTCCAGGGTGAGCGGGAGATGGCGGCCGATAACCGGACCTTAGGCCGGTTTGAGCTTTATGGGATCCCGCCCGCACCGCGAGGTATCCCCCAGATCGAGGTCTGCTTCGATATCGATGCCGATGGTATCCTCCATGTCTCAGCCAAAGATCTTGCCACGCAGAAGGAGCAGAAGATCCGGATTACAGCGACCAGCGGCCTGACCGAGGAGGAGATCGAGAGGATGGTGAAGGATGCCGAGGCCCACGCTGAGGAGGATAAGGCAAAAAGGCAGCTCATCGAGGCGAGGAATAAGGCAGACACCCTTATCTATTCGGTTGAGAAATCTTTGAAGGATCTTGGTGATCGGGTTTCTCGGGATGAGCGGGAGCGGATCGAGGCCAAGATAAAGGATCTGAAGGAGGCGATGAAAGGGACGAATATCGATGAGATCAATCTTTATATGGAGGAACTCCAGCGGCTCACCTACCGGTTGACTGAGGAGATGTATAAGGCGGCTGCCTCTCAGGCCACTGGCCCTAAGCCGGAAGAGAGGAAGGAGGAGAAGCGGGAAGGAGAGGTCGATGCCGATTACCGGGTGGTGGATGAGGAGGAGAAGGGTTCGTAGATGGCCAAGCGTGACTACTATGAGATCCTCGGCGTCTCAAGAAACGCCACCCAGGATGAGATCAAACAGGCCTACCGGAGATTAGCCAAGAAGTATCACCCCGATCTCAATCCCAAGAATCGGAAGGAAGCGGAGGAGAAGTTTAAGGAGATCTCTGAGGCCTATGAGGTCCTTATGGATCCTGAGAAGAAGAGACTCTATGATCAGTTTGGACATGAAGGTGTCTCACAGACCTTCCGTCGCGGTGGCTTCACCTGGGAAGACTTCACCCACTTTGCCGATCTCGAGGATATCCTGGGAGAGTTTTTTGGCGGATCGATCTTCGGCGACCTCTTCGGCACCAGACCACGACGCCGATCGCGACGGGGTGGTAACATCCATGTCGAACTCAACCTCTCCTTAGAGGATATCGTTAAGGGTAAGAGGACGACCATTGCTCTTAACCGGTATGAACGTTGTCCATCCTGTCAGGGGAGAGGGGGATTAAAGGTGAGGGGTTGTCCTACCTGCGGTGGGACCGGACAGGTAAGGACCCAGACCCGAAGCTTCTTCGGCTCCTTCTTCCGGGTTGGTTCCTGCCCCCATTGTGGAGGAACCGGGAACATCGTTACCGATCTCTGCCCCAAGTGCCAGGGTAAAGGCCGGATCCGGAGGAAGACCATGATCGAGGTGAAGATCCCTCCCGGGGTTAGAGAGGGGAACTATATCACCCTGCGGGGTCAGGGGCATTGGGATCAAGGTGGCAGTGGCGATGTGATTATTGAGATTAAGGAGAAACCACACGATCTCTTTGCCGTTCGGGGTGATGATCTGGAACTTGAGATCCTCGTCCCCTATTCTACTCTGGTTCTGGGAGGAAAGATCGAGGTGCCCACTCTCAATGGTACCAGGAAACTTTCGATTACCCCTTATACCCCTCCCGGAACCAGGTACAAGTTTAAAAACGAAGGTCTGTCCCGTTATCATGGCGGAAGAGGTGATCTGATCGTTACGATCAATGCCGACCTTCCGAAAAAGGGTAAGGATCTGGAGAGATTAATTAAGGAGTTGAGGAGTTATGAGAAGCCGATTGTGGTCCGAAAACCACGCACATGAGTTCTTTTATATCCCACCCGATAAGGTCTCTGAGAATAGGGTCTTTTTCGGCCCTAATGAATCGAGACATATCATAAGGGTTTTGCGCCATCGGAAGGGTGACCATATCTATGCCTCTGATGGGGAAGGGACTATTTACCATCTCAGGATCTGTGTGGATGACCCCAAGGGTATCGAGGCCGAGATATTGGAGTTGGAGCGGATTGAGCCCAGGATCCATTTTGTCCTCTCCGTAGGTCTGTTAAAGGGTAAGCGGATGGACTATGTGATCGAGAAGTCGACCGAGCTCGGGGTGGTCAGTATCATCCCGATGCTCACCAAGAGAACAGTAGTCAAAAATCTTGGTGGCCTCAGGAGGATCAGACTCGAACGGATTGCTATGGCGGCGATGAAGCAGTCGCGAGGTGCCTGGCTACCGAAGATCTCAGAAGTGGAACCGTTCGATGAGGTTGTCGATTATCTCTCCAACTACGATCTGGTCCTGATCGCCCATCCAGGTGGTGACTGGCGACCATCTGGTGAGCGACCATCCTCGGTAATGATCATGATCGGTCCAGAAGGCGGCTTTACCGATCAGGAACTGGATGAGGCGGTCCGCCGCGGGGCCAAGGTTATGGATCTGGGCGCCAAGAGGCTGAGGAGTGATACCGCGGCCGTTGTCTCCTTGGCCCGAGTGATGGCGCTCTTTGAGAACGAAGGAGGTGAAGGAGAGTGGCCGGTATAATCGTCTATGAGGGCGAGTCCTTTGAGAATGCCCTGCGTCGATTCCGTAAATCGGTGGAACGGGCTGGCATCCTGAGGGATGTCGCTCGTCATCGCCACTATGAGAAACCGAGTGAACGGAGGAAGAGGAGATTGATCAATGCCAAGAAGAGGATGTATCGGAGGATGAAACAGGGTCAATGATGGATTTCGCCTTAAGGGAGTTGGAGTTTCCTCAGATCATCGAGTGGATTGCGGAGTATGCCTCATCAGAACTTGGAAGGGCGGCTATCCATGAGCTTAAACCCGGTCTTGATCCCGATCGGATCGGGGAGGATTTCGAACTTATTGAAGAGATCTCCCGAATGAATCTTCCTCCTCTATCGATTCCGCTTTTCGATTTCGATCGTCTCCAGGATAGGGCTGAGGTCTTCCAGGTCCTGTTATTCCTTAGAATCCTCCGGGAGATAAAACGACTGCCGGCCCGGAAAGGTGGAGCACTCGATCGACTGCTCTCCCGGATCGATCCCCTACCGGAACTCCGTGATCGTCTCGATCGGATTTTTGACGATGGGGGCGGGATTCGAGACTCAGCTTCCCCTCAGCTCAGCCGGATAAGAAGGGAGCTGAGACAGACTCATGATCAGATCATCCATCTTTTGGGAAGGCTGATTCGGAAGCATCGGAGGCTGCTAAATAGTGACCAGATCACCACCAGAAGAGGGAGGTTTGTCCTCTGCGTCAAACATGGAGCCAAGGATCGGATCAGAGGGGTAGTCCACGACCTCTCGGAATCGGGCCATTCCCTCTTCATCGAACCAGAAGAGTCGGTGGGGATCCAGAATCAGCTCGAGGAGCTGAAGATAGTGGAGCAGCGAGAGGTGGACCGGATCCTGAACCGCCTCTCCCGGGCAATCGCTGCGGTAAGTGGTCGGCTTGAGATCGACCGGAATATCCTGATCCGGCTCGATACCATTCAGGCCCGTGCCCGGTTTGCCCGGGAGGTGGAAGGGGTGCGACCGAAACTGAATACGGAAGGGAAGATCAGGATCAGGTCCGGCCGCCATCCAATCCTCTATCGGATCAAAGGGGATGGGGTCGTCCCGCTCGATCTCGAGCTCGACTCCGGTATCCTGGTTGTCACCGGCCCCAATGCCGGTGGAAAGACGGTCCTCCTCAAGACGGTGGGCCTTCTGGTGGCGATGGCCAATGCTGGATTGTTTGTCCCGGCTGAGTATGGAACCGAGCTTCCCTTAGTTGACAACATCTTCGCCAAGATCGGCGATGAGCAGTCCTTAGAGCATGATCTCTCCTCCTTTACGGTCCAGATCGAGGTGGTGAAGGAGATCCTGTCCGAGGCGACACCAAGAAGCCTCATCCTCCTCGATGAGCTTGGCTCCAACACATCTCCTCAGGAAGGGAGCGCCCTCGCCTGTGCCATCCTTGAGGAGATCCAACGGATTGGGGCCCGTTGTGTCGCAACCACCCATTCGGAGGATCTGAAGGCCTTTGTCTTTGGCCGGAATGGCTTTTCCATAGGTGCGATGGGGTATAATGGTGGACCCACCTACCGGTTCTATCCCAACCATTTCACCCCCAGCTGTGCCCTCTCGATTGCGGAAAGGATGGGACTCAGTCCGGCCATCATCGATCGGGCCCGGAGGCTGATTACCGAGGAGCGGAACCGATTTGATGAGTTGACTGCGACCCTGGCACGGGAAAGGGAAGAGCTGAGGGGCCGTCTGGCCGAGGCGGAAAGGTTGAAGCAGAGCTATGAGCGGAGGATGAGGGAGCTTGAGGAGTTGCGGAGGGTTAAGAGAAGGGAGTATGATCGGAAGCTGAAACAGATCGTTCAGGAGGCGAGGCGGGAGGTGGAAAGGCTTGTGGAGAGACTTTCGGTTGAGGGCCCCAAGCGGGAGGTGATTAAGGAGATCCGGGGCAGGATTGACAGGTTGGAACCGAAACCTGAGCCAGCCCCAGCTCCCGATCTACCGATTGGAGCTCTGGTTGAGTTGAATGGGGAAGTGGGGTCTGTCCTCGATCGGAAGAGGGATGAGTATCTGGTGGGACTGGGAAGGATCAGGCTGTGGATCCATGGCTCCTTTCTCAAGATGGTCGACCCCGATCCCACCCCAACCCTCAATCTCCATGGTCGTAACCGTGATGAGGTCTCCCATCTTATCGACCGATTCCTTACCGATGCGGTAAATCGGGGCAAAAAGACCGTGGTCATTATCCACGGCCTCAGCGGTGGGGTGGTTAAGACCGAGACCGATACCTTCTTAAGACGGGATCGGCGGGTTAAGGGGTTCTGGCTCGACCCCCAAAATCCCGGGCAGACCGTGGTGAGGATCTATGGTTGATCGGGCGATCATCGATGAGATCCGGATGCGGAATGATATTGTGGAGGTGATTGGTGAGTATCTCCCCCTCCAGAAGGTGGGGAGGAACTATCGAGCCCTCTGCCCTTTCCACTCCGACACCCATCCCTCATTCTATGTCTCACCAGAAAAGCAGATCTTCTACTGCTTCGGCTGTCAAAAGGGAGGGAATATCTTCACCTTTCTGATGGAATACGAAGGGATCGGCTTCTATGACGCCCTTAAGAAGCTCGGGGCCAAGGTCGGTATCGAGATCAAAGGGAAGGCGAGGGGCCGATATGAGCACCTTTATGAATTGAATGAGATCGTTGCCGATATCTATCATCAGATCCTCCATCAGCCCCAGGGGAAGGTTGGACTCGAATATCTCCACCAGCGGGGGATTACCGACACTACGATCGAGGAATTTAAACTGGGCTTTGCCCCCACCTATGCCCGTCTGATCGTCAGCCTGGAACGGAAGGGTTACCGTCGGGATGATCTACTTAAAGGCGGGTTGATCATCGGGACCCACCGGGAGCTCTTCCGGAATCGGGTCATCTTCCCCATCACCAACCCCGGTGGAAGGGTGGTCGCCTTTGGAGGGCGGGCAATTGACGATCAGATCCAGCCCAAGTATCTCAACTCTCCCGAGACCCCGATCTTTAAGAAGAGGGCAAACCTCTTCGGTCTCTCCTTTGCCAAGCGTCCGATAATCGAGAAGCAGGAGGTGATGATTGTCGAGGGCTATTTCGATCTCCTCATGCTCTATCAGAATGGTTACCGGAACGTTGTCGCTCCACTCGGCACCGCCCTGACCCAGGATCATGGTCTGCTCCTTTCCCGTTATACCAAGAAGGCACTCATCATCTTCGATGCCGATCCCAGTGGTATTGCCGCCACCATCCGATCCATCGGTCAGCTTCTCGCCCATATGGATGTCCGGGTGGTGGAGCTTCCTCCGGGTACCGATCCGGATGCGATCGTTCGGGATGACCCTGCCCAGCTCCGGAATCTCTTAGATCGGGCGGTCGATTTTATCGATTTCATCCGTCTCAACCGGGAAGTGAAGGATGTTTCTGATGAGGTGGGCCTTATCACCGATCTCCTTAACACCATTGGCCAGACCAAGGATCCGATCCGCTTCGACCGCTATCTGAAACGGCTATCCATGGCCTTCGGGATCTCAGAGGCAACCTTAAAGAAGAATCTTGCCCGGAAGGAACATCGGTCAGAATCGGTTGAGGAGCCGATCGACAAGGAGGCAAAACTCCTCTTTCTCGCCCTCCAATCGGATGAGTATCTCGATGCCATCCGTAAGGCGGCCTCCCCTCAGGATTTTACCAACCCTTCCTATGAGAGCCTCAAGGGGTTCATCTTTTCATCCAACCCGATCGATCTCCCCATGGTGATTGAGAACCTTTCTCCAGATCTGAAAGGTAGATTGCTCCGATTCTCGATTGGGGGGGGAGGGATCAGCTTGGATGATTATCGGAAGGGCCTTTATGAATTTCATCTCGATCGCTCCCTGAAACGGCTCCAGGCCGAGGCGAGCAGACTCGCCCGGGAGGGGAGACTCTCCGAGCTTAAGGCCAAACAGCGGGAGATCGAGAAGATCAAGAAGAACCTGTTGTCGATTGAGGAGGTAGTGGATGAGGCTTAGGAAAGACCTCTTTGCCCGGATATTCCAGATTGCCGCCAACCGGGGAAAGATCAGTTTGGTTGAGATCAATGAGCTTCTGCCCGACTTCGTCTCACCGGACGATATCGATCACATCATCACCGAGCTACGGAAGAAGGGGATCGAGATTGCCGAAGACGATGAAGAGCTGAAAGGGGAACGGAAGAAGACGAGTGAGCCTACGGGCAGAAAGGAAGAGCCAATCCGGGCCTACTTTCGGGAACTGGCCAAATACTCCCTCCTATCACGGGAGGAGGAGATCGATCTTGCCCAGAGGATTGAGACTGGCTACCGGATGATCGAACGGCAGTTATTCGCCAGCCTTGGCATGCTCGATTTCCTGATCGACATCGGTCAGCAGGTGGAGAAGGGGAAGAAGGCATTCGATCAGGTTTCCCGCTTCGATCTCGCTCCTCTTGCTGGCCGTTACTCCCACTGGGCTGAACGGCAGAAGTTCATCCGACGTGTGAAATCGATCGATAAGGAGAAGAAGAAGCTTATCCTTCTCTACAAGAAAGCACGCCAACATCCCACTCCAAACCTCAGGGCCAAAATTCATGATCTCAAGGAAAGGATCCTGAGGAAGGTGGATCAGCTCTCTCTCCAGCCCGGTATTATACGAGAGGCGGTCGATCATTTTAAGGAACGGATGGTTGAGATCACCAAGCTTGAGGATGAAATTGCCAAGGCGGAGAAAAGGGATAAACAGAAGGTGCGGAAGCTGAGACGGCAGGATAATAGACGCGTTGCCGAATAAGGCGGGTAT
>Ga0180300_10000415_pt1 | contig 18594 bp, 21 predicted proteins | sample GuaBasSediGuay15_FD_121798 | JGI IMG/M metagenome (GOLD analysis project Ga0180300, IMG submission 121798) | Subseafloor sediment microbial communities from Guaymas Basin, Gulf of California, Mexico - Guay15, Core 4569-2, 21-24 cm | ecosystem: Environmental > Aquatic > Marine > Hydrothermal... | reverse complement strand
TTGCCATTGTTGGGTTGTGTACAGCGACTGTTGTTACCATCCAATGCCTTGTTTGTTAACGAAGTTGGAAGGCAGAAGCTTGTCCAACTGCTCAATGATCTTTACAATATCGCTTTTTGTAAGTTCATCGCTTTTTGTAAGTTCTTGTGGTACCATTCACGTGGGCCTTTTTGCTTGTTTTTGAGGTATTTCAATGGTACCGTCATGGAATGTAGGAGGTCCACTTTTTTCGTGACATCCTATGTGGTATATATATATGTAGTTATACAAAATCAAACGGAGGTGAAGCTGTGGACGCAAAAATTGTAAATTCCTTACTTAAAAGCGTGGTGGAAACGTTCGACAAAGCTGCGAATATAAAAGTGACCCTTGGAAAGCCAAAGTTGGTCAGTCAATTCAGTCCTCGGTTCAGCATTTTCACCGTGATAGGTTTTGGTGGAACTATGGAAGGCCATTTGGTTTACGGTCTTGACTATAAAGCGGCTGTCTTCATCGTTTCCAAGATGATGGGAATGCCGTACGAACAATTGGACGAACTGGCCTACAGCGCTATTGGAGAGATGGGCAACATGGTCGGTGGTGCACTGGCCATGAATCTGGAAAAGTTCGGTCAAAAGGTAACCATTGCTCCACCGTCGGTGGTAACGGGAGAACAACTAAAGCTCCATGTGGAAGGGGTTATACTCGCTCTTCCGACAACTTTAGAAGGTTGTAATTGTGACTCGTCCGCAGAAGTATACCTCGTCGTCCATTCCCATAAGCAAAGAGGGTGAGATTCAATCCCACCCTCTTTACTCTCAAGTGATCATTCAAAATACTTGTGAGCGGCAGTGAAGGCAGCAATGGCTCCATCCGATGCGGCGGTTATTATCTGTCTCAGGTTCTTACTCCTAATATCGCCAACAGCGAAGATACCAGCGGTTTTCGTTTCCATGTTCTCATCGGTGATAACGTATCCCCACTGATCGAACTCAGCCAAACCTTCCAATATCTGGGAATTCGGTGTCATACCTACAAATATGAAAACTCCATCGACTTCCATGGTGTATTCCTCGTTGGTTCTCAGATTCTTCAACACCACTTGCTTCACCCTGTCGTCTCCCTCGATGCGGACAAGCTCTGTCAGTGGCCTGTACTCAATCTTCTCGTTGGATTCCACTTTTTCCCTGAGCCGAGCGTCTGCTGTGGGCTTCTCGAGTATGTGAACTATGGTCACCTTTTTAACCATTTTGGAAAGAAATAGCGACTCGTCGAAAGCAGAATTTCCTCCGCCGACAACCACTACATGACCATCCTTGAAAAAGTGCCCGTCACAGGTAGCACAATAAGAAACCCCACGGGCTCGGAACTCCCCTTCTCCAGGCACACCAAGTTGTTTGGGTTTGGATCCGGCGGCGACGATAACCACTTTGGCATGCACTTTCTTTCCAGATTCGAGATGAACCAGTTTCTCGTCTTTCGAGACCTCGATTCTCTCGGCGCCATCGGTGTAAAGGTGGGCCCCAAAATGCGTAGCATGTTCAACCATCTTCACCCCCAATTCTTCACCCCGAATGCTGGTAAAGCCAGGATAGTTCTCTATCGATTCGGTGAGGTTCATGTATCCCCCTTCAAGATCCTTCTCAAGTACTAGCACACTCAGACCCGACTGGCGTGCGTATATCGCCGCCGTCAGACCCGCAGGTCCACCTCCGATAACCACTACATCGTAGTAATTCTTAAGCTCTGACTTGGCGCTTCCTACATCAAAGAAGACCACTTCTTCACACCTCCAGAGCTTTGAGTACCTCGTTCACGAAATCTTTTTCAGGATAGGCACCAATGAACATATGTTGCTCGTTGATCACGATGTGTGGCACACTGCTCACCCCGAACTTCGCAGAGAGATCCATGAATTCATTGGCTTCGACCATAGATGCTCTGATCTTCTCGTTGGTCATAGCTATTTGGTGCGCGGTTAGAACTGCCCTGGGACAATAAGGACAAGTGGTAGTTACAAAGACCTTTATGTCTATTGGTTTATCCACTTTCAAAAGCTTCTCTACGCTCTCCTCCGATAATTGAGGCTTCGCCTGCTTCGAGAAGATCATGATGTCCTGAAGAAACGTGGAAAATTCGTGGCCCGCAGGGATACCATAGAACCTCACTCCACGGTCTTTTCCATCTTTCGGGATGGGGACCAGAGCGGGTATCATCTCCACTCCATGGCGCTCCATAGCCCCTGGATCCCCATTCACATCGACTTTCTTCACATGCAGTTTGTTCGAAAGTTCCGTCAGCTCAGACAGCAACTGGTCAATGGTAGAACAATACTCGCACATGGATTCATCCTCTGAGTAAAAGAAGAGGATCATTACTTCATCCTCCATCTCGGAGAGGATATCTTTCACCTGTTTCGCCACATCTTTTCCAAGTAATGCCACGGTATTACCTCCTTTTGATATACCCCTATAAGGTATCCTAAATTACATGTACTAACATCTGATTAACATCAGTTTGCTTTTGATATTTCAAAAATTCCTTCGATCATCCCCACGCCGACGAGAGACCATATAAATGGAAGGACACTTTCATAAAAACGGGAATAGAGCACGAGTTCTGTCCAAAATGCGGTAGAAGCGATGATCAGAAAGAAAGTAAAATCCCACAAAAGACGAAGAAACGCTCGTCTGAGGATGAGGTAAAGTGTGTACCGCGCGCTCGTATAACCGAAGGAAAGGAATAACAGTCTTGTCCGCCGATTCCAGAAAGATAGATATCTTCCGGTCCTCATGGCAGTCCAGAAGAAGGCGAGAGCCGCTACCACCAATAACTGCACTCGATCTAACTTACCGAAATACGCGTTCCAAGCAAGTAACCCCAGCACACCCACTACAAAGCTGAGGTTACCGAAGCACACCATTGCGGACACATTTCTGTTTGTATAAAGATTGAACGCGATATAAATAACTGCTAGTCCACTTCCCAAAATGGCGGGAAAAAGAAAGCTGACGGAGACTTGGATTAGGCCCTTCAATGGATCTGAAAAAGCCGCGTAGAAAATAGTTTCACTCCTCTAGCTCTTGGTCAGTATCTTGGGTCTTGAGTACTTCGGCAATAGCTCCTATGCTGGAAAGTATGGAGGACGCTTCGAAAGGCAAGAAGATCTTCGTGGCCTTGCCGTCAGCAATTTCTCGCAACGCTTCTAAATATTTGATAGCGATCAGATCAGAAGTCGGATTACCTTTGTGGATCGCCGAGAAGACATTCATTATAGCTTGGGCTTCACCTTCTGCTTCTGCAATGAGTTTGTATTTCTGGGCTTCTGCAACCTTTCTCACCGCTTCCGCTTCACCTTCCGCCTTGAGAATGGTGGCGTTACGATCACCCTCTGCTTTGAGTATCTGTGATTGTTTGTATCCCTCCGCTTCGAGAATAGCCGCTCGCTTCATTCGTTCGGCTTTCATTTGCTTGCTCATGGCTTCCATGATGTCGGAAGGTGGATCGATCTTCTTGATCTCGACGCGCGTCACCCTTACTCCCCATTTGTCCGTTGCATCGTCGAGAACCTCTCGCAACTTGGTGTTTATCCTCTCTCGTGAAGTGAGTGTCTGGTCCAGTTCCAATTCACCTATCACATTTCGCAAGTTGGTTTGCGCCAGTTTTACAGCCGCCAATTCGAAACTCCTCACGTTGTAGACCACTTTGAAGGCGTCACTAACTTCGTAATAAATCACCGCATCCACCGTTACCACCACGTTGTCTTTGGTGATGACTTCTTGCGGTGGCACGTCTATAACACGCTCTCTGAGATCTACTTTCGTTATCCGCTCGATGAACGGAATGATGAAGTGGATACCAGGCTCGGCTTCGCGCCTGAACTGACCGAGGCGCTCCACCAGTCCTTTTTCGAACGGTCGAATTATCCTGATACCCTTTGCAGCGACAACGATGATGAGGATCAGTATGACACCGAGAACCACGTAAATCATACTTCATTCGCCTCCCTTCTCAGCGTGAAAAGGCTCACGTCGATGTTCCTCCACGATCAAATGTGTACCTTCCACGCTCACCACACGCACTCTACGTCCTACCGAAATTTTGGAAATTCCATCTGCAGAACGAGCCCTCCATATATCGCTACCCACTCTTACCAGACCTTTCCCTGTTTCGGGATCGACATCCTCAATGACCAAGCCATCGGTACCGATCAAGCCGTCCACTGCCGCTTTTCTGGCAGGTCGGCCCGTGATCTTTTTAGCCAACGGGCGTGTGAATACAACCAAAAGCGTTGAGACAACGATGAAGGCCAAGAATTGAAATAAAAAAGACCCGGAAAACAAACTCACGAGAGCTCCTGCAAAAGCCCCGATGCCGAACCACATAATGAAGAACGAGGGAGTGAACACCTCGATGATCACACACACCACACCGATCACAACCCATAAAACCCAGATGGCCAAAGCACTCACCCCTTCACAGGTTCGTTCTTTTCATTCAAAATTACGATCTTGGCTTCAGGTTTTTCGTCATCGTCATAGATTCCAAATGCCATTATAATGAGCTTGTCTCCGATCTCAGCTAATCTTGCTGCTGCACCATTGAGACCTATCTTACGACTACCTCGGGGAGCTGGTATGACGTAGGTCTCGAACCGTTCCCCAGTGTTGACATTCGCTACAATTACCTTTTCCCCTTCCACAAGATCGGCGAGGTCCATCAACTCTTTATCTATTGAGATGCTTCCAACATAATTGAGCTCACGTTCGTTCACCACAGCCATGTGAAGCTTCGACTTCAACAGAATCCGTTTCATCGATTTCTCACCTCCCAGTGAATTCTATCATCACGAAGAGCTTTCTCGTCTTCTTTCCAACTCGATACGGAGGTTGAGCAGATCAGAAGGCTTTATTCCCGGAATGCGAAAGGCTTGCCCCAAAGTCAAAGGCTTTACTTTGGACAACTTCTCGCGAGCTTCATAAGAAAGATTCGGCACGCTACGGTAGTCCATATCTGGTGGTATCTTGATGGACTCCAACTGCCTGAGCGCTTTAATTTCTCTCTCCATTCGCTCGATGTATCCACCATAACGGAGATTGATCTCCACTTGTTCGATCACTTCGGGGTTTTCTATCGGTTCTGGATCGAATCTTTTTAACGCAGCGTAAACTACCTTCGGCCGTTTCAACAAATCAGACAGCGTCGTGGTTTCCTTTATGGCCTCCGAACCCAACTCGACGAGAACGTCGTTTATCCTATTTGTAGGCTTGATCTTAACCTTCTCAAGTCTCTTGATTTCAGCATCGATACTCCTCTTTAGAGATTCTACTTTCTCGTGGAACCACCTTGGTACCAAACCTAGTTCGTATCCGTAACGCGCCAATCGCAGGTGTGCGTTGTCGTGCCGAAGAACAAGCCTATACTCGGCTCTGGACGTTAAAAGCCGGTATGGCTCATCCGTCCCCTTCGTTACCAGATCGTCGATCAGTACGCCAACGTAGGCCTCCGACCTATCCAACACCAGCGGTGGCTCACCTCGTAACTTTAAGGCAGCGTTGACACCTGCTATCAACCCTTGACCTGCTGCCTCCTCATATCCGCTCGTACCGTTGACTTGCCCAGCAAAAAAAAGATTCTCCACGAACTTTGATTCCAACGTTGGTTGGAGCTGGTCCGGAGGAAAGTAGTCGTACTCAACAGCGTACGCTGGGCGCACGATGATGGCTTGTTCAAGTCCCTTCACGCTGTGTATCATCTCAAGCTGCACTTCGTAGGGCAGACTCGTGCTCAAGCCGTTGAGGTAAACCTCCTCACTGTCACGTCCTTCTGGTTCCACGAAGACTTGATGAGAATCTCTGTCCGCGAACTTGATCACTTTGTCTTCTATAGAAGGGCAGTAACGTGGACCGATGCCCTCAATTAACTTGACACTTCCGTAAAGAGGGGAAAAGTCGAGATGGCTTCGGATGATATCGTGTGTCTTGGTGTTCGTATGGGTGAGCCAGCAGGGATGGCTCTTTGGCAACACTCTGGGCTCATCGAAGAAGGAAAAAGCCAGAGGCTCATCAGCTGTGTCCTGACGTTCCATCACGGAAAAATCCACGGATCGTTTCAATACCCTGGCTGGGGTGCCAGTCTTGAAGCGTCCAACCTTGATACCCAACTTCTCAATGGATTCCGTCAATCCTTTGGCAGGTGCTTCTCCGAGTCTTCCTCCGGGGAGGATACTCCTTCCAACGAAGAGCTTGCCCCGGAGGAACGTGCCAGCAGCTATTATCACCGCGTGTACGTTGTAAAGGCTACCAACATCGGTGGTGAGTCCCACAACCTTACCTGATTTCACTATCAACGATTTCACTACACCGTAGCGGAGAAAGAGATTGGGCGTTTCTTGCAGTTTCCGTTTCATGTACGCACTGTAGGCGTACTTATCGATCTGAGCGCGTAGCGCACGTACTGCCGGACCTTTGCCCACGTTTAGCATTCTAACGTTGAGCATCGTAGCGTCGGTGGCTTTAGCCATTTCGCCACCCAAGGCGTCTATCTCACGTACCACCACACCTTTAGCTGGCCCTCCTATGGAGGGATTACACGGTGCCCACGCTACGGTGTCTAGATTGGTGGTGAAGACAACCACCCTTAAACCCATTCGTGCGGCCGCCAATGCTGCCTCTACACCTGCATGACCTGCACCCACCACTGCAACATCGAAAGTGAAATCGTCACTCTTTCCTCGCATACGCTAAATGCCAAGCCCTTCCAAGAGAGACTTGATCGCCGCCGCGTTGGTATCGGGATTGTAACCGCCTTCTTGCACAAAAAGCTTGGGGATCTTGAGATGATCAATGGCGCGCCCAATGGCGAAGAAATCGCTCTCCTTCAAACAAAATCCACCGATGGGATCTTCGGCGTGAGTATCAAATCCCATGGAGATGATCAAAACCTCAGGATCGTATCTGTTTATTTCGTCGCATGCCACTTCTAACGCTTTGAGGTAATCCTTTCCACCCGAACCCTTGGGAAGTGGCATATTCATGTTGTATCCTCGCCCTTCTCCCGCACCGATTTCATCTTGGTAGCCTGTGTACGGGTACGCCTCTTGGGGATCACCGTGTATTGAGATGTAAAGTACGTCATCTCTGTCGTAAAAGATTTCTTGTGTGCCGTTGCCGTGATGATAATCCAGATCCAAAATGGCAACGTAGAGATCGGCGTGAGTTGAGAGGTACTCCGCCGCCAGCGCTGCGTTGTTGAAGTAGCAGTAACCACCACACATGTCACTCCGCGCGTGATGCCCAGGAGGACGTGTGAGTGCGTAGACGACCTCTTCATCATCCAGTATCATCTGAGCACCGGTTAAAGCTACCCTTGCAGCTTTCCACGCTATTTCGTATGTGTTATACATTATAGGTGTCCCAACGTCAAAACAGCGATCGTACCAGAAAAAGACCTTAGGGAAGTACTCTTTCCCTTTTTCCACTTCCTGACAACGTTTTTTAAGCCAGTCTATATACGCTTGAGGATGAACAAGGCCGAGAAGTGCCTCTGGAAAGTTTTGTGGACCTCGAAAACTCCGAGGAAATTCCGCTGTGAGAACCTCCTTGAGCTTCTCGATCCTTTCGGCAATGTCGGGATGAGTCGTCCAACAGCTCCGATCCAATTCGTTTTTGGGTTGATGATCTTTGTGTGACTGGTCGTAGATGATCTTCATCCTCGACCCTCCAGTTGACGCACCTTTTCCACCCTGACTTCATGCCTTCCCCCTTCAAAATCCGTCTCGAGAAAGGCTCTCACGGTTTCTAAGGCTAGGTCCTTACCCATCAACCTACCTCCAAGGGCGAGGACGTTCGCATCGTTGTGGCGACGCGCAAGTTGCGCCATCGTTGGATACAAGCAGAGAGCTGCCCTTACACCGTTCAACTTGTTGGCAGCGATGGTCATACCGATACCGGTTCCACAAATCAAAATACCGGCATCCACCTCTCCCGAGGAAACGCTCTTGGCAACACTCGACGCGAAGTCAGGGTAATCCACACTCCTGTCAGAATCGGTACCGTAATCTATTATCTGATAGCCATCTTCACCCAATTTTTTCTTGAGAAACTCTTTCAGCTCGTAGCCAGCGTGATCCGCACCGATGGCCACTTTCTTCACGATTTTGCCTCCTCCACAGCTTCCTCGACCGTATCTTTGACTTTCAGAACCCGATTCAAGCCGGTTATCGAGAGGACCCTCTTTACATCCTCATTGAGGCCAGCTAAGATCGTTGTGCCTCCCTCCATCATTGAACGCTTGTAGATGGAAATAACGACACCGAGACCAGAGCTGTCAATGTACTCGCAACTGCTGAAATCGAGAACGATCTTCGATTTCTTCTTCTTCAAGAGCTCTTCAACTACACACGACTTGAACCTGTCGGAGATGGTTATATCGAGTTCTTTCGGTACCTTCACCACCGGTATGTCTTCGATCTCTTGCCATTTCAAATCCATAACCTTCGTCCTCACCTCCTTCAACCAATCCATCTGATCACACCCACTAGCTTCCCCTGGATCTTCACCCGCTCGGCGCTGAGTGTCAAGGGTTCCATCTGAGAATTGGCTGGCTTCAGTGTCACTGTTCCATCGTTCTTATAGTAACGTTTCAATGTAGCGTTGGTGTTGTCGATAAGAGCCGCCACAATGTCACCGTTATCGGCCCAAGCTTGTTTTCTCATGATGACATAATCGCCGTGAAGGATGTGCTCGTCAATCATACTGTCACCACGAACTTTAAGAGCATAATACTCGAATCCTTTTCTTAGGAAACCTTCAGCAACCGGTACGTGTTCTGAAACCGCCTCCACAGCTTCGAGGGCATCACCCGCCGCGATCACTCCCACAACTGGAATCAATACCTGGCGTCCCATTTCGAACTGATCGTACGCTGTCGAAAGGATGGTGATACCCCTGGAAATACCCTTTGCTTTTTCGATATAACCCTTTTTCTCCAAAGCTTCGAGGTGTTTGGCGACTCCCCTTGGTGAGGCGATTCCAAAGTGTTCACATATTTCCCTTATCGTTGGCGGATAACCCAATCGTCTTTCATGATCTATGATGAATCGCAGTACAGCTTCTTGTCTTGGGGTTAAAGCCTGTGGCACCGAAAACCACCTCCTTTTTCTCACACATCGAAAATCAGATAGGTACAAAAGCCGTTAGGAAACGCCGTTACCTTCAGCTCATGATAAGTCAATGCTTTGAGTTCCACAGTGGGATGCTGTACCACGCGCCCCAGTTCGACTTTCAATTCACTACCGATCTTCGAAAGTGCAATGGGAAAGAATCCCCTTGAAAGCTGGAAGATCAGCTCGTTACCCAAGTCGAAGATTTGATCTTCAAGCCTTCCTTCCAGCTTTAAACTGATCACAGTCTCAGCTTTAGATAGTGCCTCAACACCTGTCAGATATCGCATGGCCTCAACCACACCTAAATAGAACTCTTGAATTTCCTCAACACACAGCCTCAAACGTATATCAGCAGTATGTTCTACTTCTTCGATGCGAATCACTTTCTTTGCCTTTCTACTCAGCTAAAGCGATAGAGGTGATTACATCACCTTCATCCAAGTTCATTACCTTCACACCCATAGCAGCACGGCTCACAATCCTGACCTGCGAAACAGGGAAACGTATCATTTTCCCACTCTTGGTGGTGGCGAGAACCTCTTCGCTATCGTCCACGTTTAAAACACCAACTACAGATCCTGCTTTGTCCAAATTGGAGAGATTCCGGATGCCCATACCACCACGGTTGTGAATGGTGTACTCCTCCACAGGTGTCCTCTTTCCAAAACCCTTCTCTGTAATGGTGAGAATGTGAGGTTTTCCAGGCTTTATCAACACAGCCCCTACGACCTCATCACCTTCTCGCAGCCTCATTCCAATCACACCAGACGCTGCCCTTCCCATAATACGCACCTGCTCGATAGGAAATCTGAGAGCCCTTCCTCTCTTTGTTGCCATCAAAACGGTGGCATCTGCCGACTCGTCTTCCACGATGAACGTTTCGATGACCTGGTCACCTTCTTCGAGGCTGATGGCACGAACACCAGATGACCGTATATTGGCAAATTCAGCCAGTGCGGTGCGCTTCGCTTTGCCCTTCTTGGTAAAGAACGCCAGGGCAGCGTTGGAGCTTATCTCCCTTGGGAAGTGTATGAGTGCTTTCACCCTTTCTTCGCTATCTATTCTCAGATAATTTTGGATGACCTTTCCTTTAGCATCTCTGGAAAGCACATCGAGCTCATAATTCTTCACTGAATAAGCTCGGCCTTCATTGGTGATGAAAAGGGTCTTGCTTAATCTGCTGGTAACGATCACATGCTTGACATAGTCGTTTCCCGATGTTTTCATGCCGCGAAGACCCTTACCACCTCGAGATTGCCTACGGTAATCTTTCAGTTCCGTGGCTTTGATGTACCCGTTGCGAGTAAGAGTAACCACGATATCCTCATCTTCTATGAGATCCTCAACACTGATTTCCTCAAAGTCGTAAACAATTTGGGTTCGTCTATCGTCTCCATACTCTTCCTTTATCCTGAGCAGATCTTCGGCGATCGTTTTATAAACGAGGTTTGGGCTCTCCAAAAGTTCTTTATACCCACGAATATCCTCGTTGAGTTGTGCGTACTCCGCCGCAAGCTTGTCACTCTCGAGGCTTGTCAGCCGAGAGAGTCTCATCTCCAAGATGGCGGTGGCTTGAGTTTCCGTCACCCCCAAGACTTCTATCAGCGCTTCTTTAGCCTCCTCCACAGTCCGTGAGTTGCGTATCATGTCCACAACGGTTGAAATGGCTCTCGTTGCAGCCATCAACCCTTCAAGAATATGAGCGCGTTTCGTTGCTTTCTCCAACTCGTACTCCGTCTTCTTGGTTATCACGTCGAAGCGATGTTTGACGAAAGCCGCGATGAGTTCTTTCAGATTCATCAGTCGGGGCCGCTTGTGTTCGTCCACTACTAAAAGATGCCCTCCGAAGGTTACCTGAAGGTTTGTGCGGATGAAGAGACGATTGAGCACCAACTTCGGCACAGCGTTTTTCTTGAGTTCTACCACCACTCTTATGCCCTTCCTGTCTGACTCGTCGCGTAGGTTACGAATGGAGTCGTCGTCTTCTGCATATTTGGCTATTTGTGTGACGATGTCCGCCTTACTAACACCATAAGGAATCTCTGTAATGACGATGCGAGGACCACTCTTCGACTCTTCGATGTTTACCTTCGCTCTCACCGTGAACTTGCCATGTCCCGTTAGGTAGAGCTGCTTCATCTGGTCTGAATACTGAACGATCCCACCCGTCGGGAAGTCGGGTCCTTTGAGTACTTTGAAAAGTTTCTCCTCATCAATTTCGGGGTCTTCGATGTAAGCCACGATGGCATCCACCAAGTCTCTGAGGTTGTGGGGAGGAATGTTCGTTGCCATACCTACTGCTATTCCTGAAGCACCGTTCATCAAAAGAGTGGGGATAGCGGAAGGTAAAACTTCTGGTTCTTCTAAAGAGTTGTCGAAATTGGGGATCATCCTTACGGTGTTCTTGTCTATATCCTTTACCAGCTCTTGAGCTATTTTGGACAGTCTGGCTTCGGTGTAACGCATAGCAGCTGGCGGATCGCGGTCGATGGAGCCAAAGTTACCTTGACCATCAACCAAAGGGTAACGCATGGAGAAATCTTGGGCCATACGCACCAGGGCGTCGTAGATGGGAGCGTCCCCGTGGGGGTGGTATTTACCCATGACTTCACCGACGATACGGGCAGATTTCTTGTGGCCAACTTTGTGAGTAAGGCCTAATTCATGCATGGCATATATGATACGCCTTTGGACAGGCTTTAGGCCGTCCCGCACGTCAGGAATGGCTCTGCCGATGATGACGCTAAGGGAGTAAGTGAGATACGATTCGCTTATCTCGTCTTCGAAGGAACGTTCGATTATAACTTCACCGGTTTCAGACATTAAGATACCTCCGCTCCCGGCTCTATCTCGCCATCAACAGTCAAAATTCTGAGAAATTCTCCTTTGGATGCGGCAAGGAGCATGCCTCTGGATTCTTCTCCCATCAGTTTCGCTGGCTGAAGGTTTTCCACCACCACGATCAACTTTCCAACGAGTTCCTCTGGCTCATAGTGCTTGGCTATCCCTGCCACGATTTGTCGCTCTCCTAACTCTCCCAGATTCACCTTTAGCTTCATTAACTTTCTGGAATTTTCGATTCTCTCTGCCGCAACGACCTTTGCAACTCTCAGTTTCACCTTTTTGAATTCGTCTATGGTGATCAAAGCTCTTTCCTCCCTCTCTTCATTTTCTTCACCTTTCTCTTGGCGTGTGACTATCACCCTCGACCACTTGGCAGGATCTATCCGTTCAAAAAGTGGCTCGCCGTGGACCACAGGATTTCCCCGTTTGAGAAGACCCCATTTGAGTTGTTGCGCACTCGGTTCTTCCTCCACGGATAACCTCTTCCGGATTTCTTCGGAAGTGTCAGGCATCACCGGAAGCAACATCAACGACACAAGCCTGATGGTTTCCAGTAAGTTGTACAGAACGGCACTCAGTCTCTCTCTCTTTTCCGGTCTCTTCGCCAGCTTCCATGGTTCGGTAAGGTCGATATATTTGTTCGCAAATCTCACCAGCTCCCACAGGTTTTCCAAGGCTTGCGTGAAGCGATAACTGGTCATACCCTCGTGATATCGATGAACGGTAGCCGTTGCCAACTCTACCAACTGGGTGTCGGGGCCTTCCATGGGACCGGGATTGGGAACTCGTCCGAAGTTCTGGACAACCATGGCTGTGGTTCTGTGAACTAAATTCCCAAGATCGTTGGCGAGATCAGCGTTTATCCTGGTTATCAAATTCTCCTCGGAGAAGTCGCCATCTCTGCCGAAAACGATATCTCTTAGCAAGTAATACCTGATCACGTCGTTTCCGTACACTTCGGTTAACCTTCTCGGATCGATGGCGTTGCCGAGGGATTTGGATATCTTCTGTCCATTGACGGTAAGCCACCCATGTGCGTAGACCTTCTTTGGAAGTGGTAACCCCACTGACATGAGCATGGCTGGCCAAATGATGGAATGAAAGCGATTTATTTCTTTACCTATGAGATGCACATCAGCCGGCCAGTAGCGCTGGAAGATTTCCGTGTCGTGCGGGTAACCGATAGCAGACGCGTAGTTTATGAGGGCATCGATCCAAACGTATATCACATGCCCCGGTGCGTTGGGCATGGGGACTCCCCAACTGAAGGTCGTTCTCGTGATACTGACATCTTTCAGCCCACCTTCGAGTATTCTCAACATTTCGTTACGTCGAAAGTCGGGCTCTACAAAATCCGGGTTCTCATGGAAATGCTTCAACAGTGGATCGCGATACTTGCTAAGACGGAAGAAGTAGTTAACTTCTTCAATCCGTTTCACCGGTCTACCGCAAGACGGACAGATATTTCCTTCAAGGAGCTCCTCGTCGCCCCAATAGCTTTCGCACGGCACACAGTACCATCCGCGATATACCCCTCTGTAAACGTCTCCATTATTCATCATCTTTTCGACGAAGTACTGGACCGTCTTCATGTGTTGAGGATCCGTCGTGCGTATGAAGCCGTCGTTGGTTATCTTTAAGTCCTTCCAAAGAGATCTGAACTTCTCCGCAAGTTCGTCACAAAAGGTCTCTGTGTCTTTGCCGGCTTCTTTAGCAGCGTTGTATACCTTCTGTCCGTGTTCGTCGGTGCCTGTCAGAAAAAAGACGTCATCTCCCAAAAACCTTCTGTACCTGGCTATGACATCGGCAACAATAGTAGTATAAGCAGATCCAATATGTGGCTCAGAGTTTATATAATAGATCGGTGTGGTAACGTAGAATTTGCCCAAGGTGATCACCCCCGATCCAGCTCCATCTTGGCCTCATTATACCACCTTCTATTACGCTTTTTAGCATCCCAAGAGTATTTCAACTACTGTGCTATCAGTGCGAAAACCGTAAAGATCACCACGATCACGGCTACAGCAACGGTCAAGACTAGTCCCAGCTTATTCTTCCCACCGTAGCGGGTTCTCTCTGACTCTTCTTTCTTTCTCCAGTGCTCCTTGTAATAATCTCGATCCATCAATCCCAGAAATGATCACCTCTCACCAACCGTCGTAATGGATTCGTTCTTCGCTGAACCTATCCTCAGGTTCTATCTTTTCTGCTGGATATCCCACCGGAACAATGGAAAACGGTTGAACCGATTCGGGAAGTTTTAGCAGTTCTCGTATTCCCCCCATCCTCTCTTCATCGGGGTAGACAGCACACCATACTCCTCCCAATCCGAGCTCGGTTGCCATGAGTAGGATGTTTTGGGTAGCGGCTGCACAGTCCAGCATCCAAAAACCTGGATAAACTTCGAGGCTCGTGTCGGCACAGATCAAAATCCCAACAGGCGCACTCTTCAACGGTGCGATGTTAGGATAGCGCTTTGCTATGGTGGACTTCAGATCCTTGTTCCGCAATACGACAAAATGCCAGTGTTGCGCACCACCTGCTGATGGTGCAGCCATAGCCGCCTTCACGATCTGTTTGATCCGATCGTCCGTGATGGCTCGATCCAGAAATTTTCTCACACTTCTGCGCTTGAAGATGGCTTCCACGCTTGATACCTCCTTCTTTCTCTTTACGTGATACCTTGTGAGTCTATACTGATACACCAACAAATATATACCATCTGGAGGTTACAAAAATTCCGTCAAAAAGCACCTCATTCCCGGAAAATCGCGATGGATAGAAAAATCTGACCGAAAAGTCGCGTACATTGCTACCACTGCTTGGTAACGGTGCTCAGTGCATTCGAAACCCTTCCGACAGATTGGAGTTGTATAATTAAACGAAAAAAGCGAGGTGATGGTGTGGGAAGAATTGGTGAAGCCTTCGAAGAACTCGTGAAAATCATGGAGACACTGCGCGGTCCTGACGGTTGTGATTGGGATAAAGCGCAGACTCACGAGACTCTGAAACCTTATCTTGTTGAAGAGTCTTATGAGCTCATCGATGCCATCGATCGTGGAGACGGGGAAGAGATCACGGAAGAACTCGGGGATGTTTTGCTACAAGTGATCTTTCATGCGCAAATTGCAAAAGAGGAAGGCTGGTTCGATATTTTGGATGTTCTCGAAAAGCTGAACGGGAAGCTGATAAGACGTCATCCTCACGTTTTTGGCGATTCACCAGGTTACTCGTATCAACAATGGGAAGAGATAAAGTCCCGGGAAAAGAATCGTGAGAATCATTCCAGAATAGGAGATGTCGATAGGGCTTTGCCGAGCCTTTCTCTGGCCCGGCGCATCCAAGAAAATGCCTCGGCAGTGGGGTTTGATTGGGAAAACACCGAGGGAGTGCTTGAGAAGGTTCAAGAAGAGTTGAAAGAACTCAAGAAAGCACCAGAAAGTCGGGTAGAAGAAGAACTCGGGGATCTTCTCTTTTCCTTGGTCAATCTGTCCAGATTTCTCGGTGTGGATCCTGAGAGAGCTCTCAGGAAGTCTACAGAGAAGTTTTTATGCCGATTCAGACGAATGGAAAAGCTGCTTGAGGAAGATGGACTGGTCTTCGAGGAAGTCGGAATGGAGATCCTCGACAAATACTGGGAGAAAGCGAAGGAGGCGGAAGAATCATGAAACAACTGGTTGCGATCTTGGCTCTATTGTTGGCTCTGGGATCATTCTATGCGGCAGATATCACACCTGTGGCGACGGTGAACGGCGAAGTGATAACAGTCCAGCAGTTGGACGAGTATGCCCGCATCTCGTACGTACTCTTTACCATCAAGCAAACCGACCAAGAATTCTACAACGCGCTCTTATCGACAGAGCAAGGAGTGGCGTTTCTTAAGGAATATCAGCGGATTAGGCTCCAAGAATTGGTAGACCGGATCCTCTTGAAGCAATGGGCTAACAAGGCCGGCATTTCCATAGACGAAGAACAAGTTCGACAACAGGTGGAAGAAGAGGTTTCTTCGATTCTTCAACAAAGTGGAATCGGTAAAGAGGAGTTCGAGCAGTACGCACTCTTGCAAGGTTACGAGAGTTCAGACGCGCTGAAGCGGTCCCTGGTTCGAGATCAGCTTTACAGGCAGTATCTCATCGCGGTTTTCAGTAAGGTAACAGCAGAGGCTACCGTGAGCAACGAGGAAATAAAGCAGTATTACGAAACCAACAGCGCGGAATTTCGTGAACCGAGTAAGGTTCATGTTCTCGTTCTGAGAACTGCCACCGAAGCGGATGCCAAAAGGGCTCTCGAAGAGATCTCCAACGGGGCAGATTTTACGGAAATCGCGAAGCGCTACTCCATTCTTGACAACACCGACGGTGGTTGGAAGGAAAAAAGTGATTTTGAAAACACTACGGCGGCAGAGGCTCTCTTCCTCGCACAGAAAGGGGCTGTAGTTGGACCCTATGAAGTATCGGAAGGTTGGGAGATCTACAAATTGGTTGACCGCGTTGAGGAAAGAAAACTGGCCCTGGAAGAGGCCAAAGATCAGATCGTGTCGAAGTTGCTGGATAGAAAACGGGAAGAACTTTGGAATCGTTGGTACAATGAAGAGTTCAAACCGTTCAGGGAACAGAGCAAGATAGAGATCGGAATTTGAATGGTGGGGAGGATCCGCATGTCAAAAATCACACGCGAACAGGTGATGGAAGCACTCAAGCAAGTGTACGACTTGGAAATCGGGCTGGACATCGTCACTCTGGGATTGGTATACGATGTCAAGATAAATGACGGTAATGTAGAAATCACCATGACTCTCACAACACCCATGTGTCCATTGGGAGGATTCATCATGGAAGACGCCAGGCGGCATGTTGAGGAGATAGAAGGCGTAAAGGAAGCCAAAGTTCACCTCACGTTCGATCCGCCATGGTCACCGGAAATGATGGACCCAAATGCGCGTCAAATGCTGGGTATATGACACCAAGAGCACTGTTTAGAAAACTCGCACAACAACTCGGTTCATCCACGACTAAGGCTCTCATAGCTGCCATATATGGAGATTTCGCGCGGTTCGTTGCACAAGAGAGAGTTACATCCGAACAAGCGTATGCCATTCACCAATCAGCTCTCCGACTTCTGCGTGGGGAGCCAGTTCAATATGTTGTTGGGCGTTGTGAGTTCATGTCGCTTTCTTTCCAGGTCAATCCTGACGTGCTGATACCCAGGTCTGACACGGAGACCCTGGTGGAGATAGTACTGGAGAGATCGAGCCCGGAAGATGTGTATTTCGACCTGGGCACGGGAAGTGGTGCCATTGCCGTGGCTCTCAGTTACTATGGAAAGATGAGAGGTTATGCGGTTGATATCTCCAACGCGGCGTTGGATATTGCGAGGAAAAACGCTCAGCTCAATGGTGTTTCTGAAAAGATCAGGTTTATTCAATGCGATTCGCTGACACCACTTTGGAATCCATCAATATACCGGGAAGTGTCGATAATTGTCTCCAACCCGCCATACATACCTACACATATGCTGAAATCGTTGCCTCCGGAGGTACAACGAGAACCTCGTATAGCGCTTGACGGTGGCCCAGACGGATTGGCACACTACAGGAGGATATTCCAGGAGTTTCGGGAGTTGATCCGTGGAAAAAGGATTTATATGGAATTAGCACCTTACGAGGCGAAAAGCCTGGAAAAGATCATCCGCAACGCTGGCGTAAGAGATTACACCTTTTTCGAAGACCTCGACAGCATCGTCAGATATGTGGAGGTACAAGCGTGAAGGATTTTGTAAGCAAGCTGGACAATCTGAATCGTCGCATCGATGAAGCCATAGATGTTGGTAACGTCGAGCAGTTGCTGTCGTTTCTTCAAACTCGTGGCGAACTCTTGAAAATGATGGATGTCGAGAATTTGGACGATGAAACCCTTCGTTTTCTCCACAATATGGTGGAGGAGGATAAACAACGTATCGCGCGCATTGAAGCTCTGGCGAAGAATTACACGGATCAAGCCAAGCGCCTGGCCAACGGTAAGAGAGCGATGCTGCAGGGTTACCTCAATTTGCAGGAAGCTGACAGGGTACGCAAGATAGACAGGAGTGTTTGAACATGGGAAGCAAAAAGCTTTTGAAGAACGCCATGGTGATATCACGCTACAACACGGAACCCTTCCATGCCTCGGTCTTTGTCGAAGGCAACCGTATCGCTTCAGTGATACCCAAAGATGCCGGGGAAGTAGAAGATTTTTCGGCAGAAGAGGTCGTGGATCTCACAGGGAAGTTGCTCATTCCGGGTGCTATCAACGCCCACACACACGCGGCCATGACAGTCCATCGAGGACTTTCCGACGATGACAGTTTCGAGGTTTGGTTGAACCAACGGATACTCCCCCTTGAAGAGCGTCTCGATTGGGAATGCGTCTATTGGGCAAGCTTGCTCGCTATGTGTGAGATGGTGAAACACGGCACCACTTCTTTTGTGGACATGTACTTCTTTGAAGACGCGGTGGCACGTGCCGCTTCCGAAATGGGAATGAGGGCGTGGCTTTCAAGAGGGTTGGTGGATCTCGTCGGTGATCCCGAGCCGCGACTCGAAGAGAACATAAAGGTGTACGAAAAAT
>Ga0180300_10000414_pt1 | contig 18613 bp, 15 predicted proteins | sample GuaBasSediGuay15_FD_121798 | JGI IMG/M metagenome (GOLD analysis project Ga0180300, IMG submission 121798) | Subseafloor sediment microbial communities from Guaymas Basin, Gulf of California, Mexico - Guay15, Core 4569-2, 21-24 cm | ecosystem: Environmental > Aquatic > Marine > Hydrothermal... | reverse complement strand
TGAGATAATATTGTCAATGCATGGAGATGCGATTTCCGCACTTGAAAAAGGCGATCTAAATCTTGCGGAGGATGTTATAGAGCGTGATAACGAGATAGACCGATTTTATTTGCTTATCGTAAGGCAGCTAAAGGCTGCGATGAGCGATCCTGAACTTGCAAAGAAGATAGGTGTGGGCAGGCAGCGCGATAGCCTGGGATACCGGATAATAGTGAAGAGCATGGAGAGAATAGGCGACCATGTGGAGAACATAGCGAAAAATTCCATTCTGATGAATTCCGAAAGTCATGCATCTGTACATGCACCTGTATCTTTAGGGACTCAAAGCCTGGAGGGCATAAAAGAGATCGGCTTTCGTACTGAACACATCTTCACCAAGACCCTGGCTTCCTTATCAAACATGGATATGAAAGAGGCGAATGAGACGATAAGGGATGCGAATGCGCTGATAGATACGTTAGAGGGAATAAATGAGCGAGTTTTGGCAGAAGAGCTGAGTATTACGGATAAAATACATGTTCTTTCTATCCTTGAGAGTTTGGGAAGAATAGCGAAGTATTGCGCTGATATAGCCGAGGTAACGATAAATATGGGGACGTGGATAGCGGGGGAACTGGAATTTTAGGACATTTCACGGAGAATTTTTAGACTGACAACGCCTCCCGTTACCAAATTTGTGTAGTATATGATCAGTCGCCACAAAACAGTGAACACGCCTAATAGGGGAGCTGCTACCAATGCTGAATACAGAGATGCAAGACTGACTTCTGCCACGCCGCTGCTGCCTGGAGTCGTAGGGACAGCCACAATTATAAGCAGGATAAACTGTGCTGCGATTGAGTATATCCATACCGGGTCTGCACCGAAGCCAAGCAGTATGAGCGATGGTATAGCAAACTCCGCGAGCCAGAATGCAAGCGTAAAAATCAAAGCAAGTCCGATAGTGACTTTACCTTCACACTGAAATCTCCGTATGGCATTATAAAAATTGTCCAGCTCGTGATTGACTTTTTCCTTCATCTCTTCCAGTCTCCTGTATCTTAGTTTGAACTTTGAAAACAGGAAGTCAATGACTTTCTTTGCTTTTTCTGGCTTCGCAAGACCATAGGCTACAATTGCGACTCCTGCGCAGAGGCAAACGCCGATGAAAGTGAAGATTGTGCATAGAATAATATTCTGGGACAATACCGTTCTAAATAGCAGAAAACTTACTGCTGCGCCAATTGTGACTACTACGACATCCAATGCTCTTTCTCCAAAAACCACTGCTGTTCCGTCTCCCACGGTAAACCCGTTTTTATTTAACAGGTAGATTCTTACGGGTTCGCCACCGAATTGTGACGGGGTGATGCAAGCTGCGAAGTAACTCGCTAAAGTTATTTTTAGTGATTTCAATAATTTCAAATCCTTCTCGCCTCCAACGAACTCGCTCATCAGTTTTAGTCGTGAACCCCAGATTATCCATGCTCCGAAATGCATTCCAATCGCAGATAACAGGTATAAGGGGCGAATTTCAGCAAGAATATCATAGGTTGCCAGCGTTGTGGTTAATGAGAGGAGGGCAATTATAGTTATGATGCTTACTGCGAGAGATACTATTAGTAATAGTAATCTTCTGTGGCTATGGTTTCTCATAAGAAAATAGATAAGGGAAAGAAAGTATAAAATTAAATGTAAATTGCAATAAATAGGCATAAGAGGTAGAAATGTTAGAGAAATTAAGCAGTTCGCTGAAGGGAACGATTTGGAAGATAGCGAGAGCGAAGAGAATAGACAAGCGAATGTTAGATGAGATAGTGCGAGACATTCAGCGGGCATTGATACAGGCGGATGTTAAGATTTCACTGGTGAAGGAACTCTCGAGTCGCATAAGGGAACGCAGTTTAAAGGAGAAGCTCGCGTTGAATCCGCGCGAGCATGTAATTAAGGTGGTATATGAGGAGTTGATAAATATCCTAGGAAGGGGTGTGGAGGTCCCTTTAGCGGCGCAGAAAATAATGATGGTGGGCTTGCATGGTTCTGGTAAAACATCTTCGTGTGCGAAGCTTGCGCGATATTTTCAAAAGAAGGGGTTAAAGCCTGCGGTTATCTGTGCTGATGTATATAGACCGGCAGCATCCGACCAGCTAAGGCAATTGTGTGATAAAATAGGCGTTCCCTTTTACGATGGTGCCAATCTACCAGACAGGAATGTGATAGGCATAGTAAAAGCAGGAGTGAAAGAATTTGAGAAGTATGATGTGGAGATAATAGACACTGCGGGGAGGCATGCGCTGGAAGAGGACATGATAGAGGAGATAAGAGATATAAAGGAGTCTATAAAGCCAGATCAGCGATTTCTCATTCTGGATGCGAGCATAGGGCAGCAAGCATCGGTGCAGGCTAAGGCTTTTGATGATGCGATTGGAATTACTGGTATTATTATAACCAAAATGGATGGAACCGCAAAGGGCGGTGGGGCGCTTTCCGCGGTCTCAGAAACAAACTCCGGAGTCGCGTTTATAGGCACAGGAGAAAAAATAGATGATTTTGAGAAATTTGAATCCGATGGGTTTATCTCCCGGTTGCTTGGAATGGGAGACATAAAGAGTTTGATAGAGATGGCGGAAGAGAGTTTAAAGCCAGAGGATGTGGACGTAGATATCTTGAAGGGCAAATTTACGTTAAAGGATTTGTATAAGCAGTTAGAAGCGGTGAAGAAGATGGGACCGATGAAGAAAATAATGCAGATGCTGCCTTTAGGTGGACTTGGGTTTGATATAGACTTTGACGACACGATGTATCAAGTTACAGAGGATAAACTAAAAAAATTCAAGGTGATGATGGATTCGATGACTGAAGAAGAGTTGACCGAGCCGAAAGTAATAGATGGGTCAAGACTGAAAAGAATAGCAAGGGGTTCTGGGACGACAACTGCGGAGGTAAACGAGCTGATAAAATACCACCGGATGATGCAAAAGATGATGAAAAGTATGACATCAAGAAGAGGAGCAGGGAAAATACCGATGAAAGGGATGAAAATACCGATGGGTAAGATGATGAAGAGGATGAAATAGAAATAGAAGTAAAAGCTCAAGAATCAGGTCAGGTCTTATGTTATTCTTGTTCAATACGTAGTTGTGTTTTTGATTGTAAAATCGAAAATATTTCTTTTACCTCTTTCTTTCTTTTTTCTATATCTTCAACACTATCTATTCCAAACTTCTTGAACGCAGTCAGTAATTCCTTTGCAACTTCCGATTTATGTATCCATAAGCAATCAGAACATCCCCAAATAAGACCTCCTGCCTTCGTCTGTATCCATTCGCCACCGGTTCGCTCATCTTCACAGGGATAAAAAGGGCAGAAACACCATGTACAGTCCTGACCGGAAAAATGGCATGGATAATATTCACACGTCTCGTCGGGTCCTACGAGTTTCTGTTCATCCATTACCCTTTTCAGGTGTTCATAGGCAAGTGGATGCATGGAATACCTCTCTACTGTTGCGTCAAGAATCTTCCAAAAGGTGTAACGAAAAAAATAAAAAGCAGGGTCCAGTTAGGACCCCCCAGCCCTTGTTTAATTATCTAACGTCTACACTTTGCAAGAAATACAACCACCGCAATAGCAATCACTGCGAATATCAGTTCGAAACCTGGTGGCTTTGGTGTAGGTGCAGGTGTTTCCGCTGGTGTAGGTGCAGGTGTTTCCGCTGGTATTTCTACTGCTAAGACCCTGTTAATCGTCTCTTGTGGTATAAAAGAGCCACCTTCACCGAGTATCTCTCCTTCACAACCTTTACAGAGCACTTCTGGGTTTTCATGGCAGTCTGCGCATTCCTTTGCCTTATCTGTAACGGTATGCGGGAACCATTCACCATACCCTGTGTGTGTCGCATTGTCATAAGCAGTAGTCATGTTCATGAACGGTTTTATCTTACCATCAGCACCGATAGCAAGATGGAAATCGTCAATCACTACTTTCGTTCCCTTTCTGGTATCTAAGTGGCAGTTTACACATTTTGGTGCCCATCCCGTGTGACATGCAGTACAGTCGAGTTTATCACCGTGTATCTTATGCGCACTTACATCTGGTGAATACTGTGTCACCGGCATTCCCTTGACCGTCTTTCCAGGGCTTTTGTGGCAATCCTCGCATGACGTCTTGACCGCCTCAAGCTGGCTGGCTACTGCTTCCCCTGAACCGTGCATATCTTCCGCGGTATGGCAGTCCGTGCACGTAAGCCCCTTCTCATAGTGAATATCCGCGGGGTGTGCTACTTCGGCTCCTTCTATCGGAATCTTGCCATGTGCTGGAATCTCCCCTACAAAGGTTGAAGTTTGTTTCTTGAAGTGGCACTGGTCACATGTCGGCATATTCTTGCTCAAATCTTCCTTATGCGGGTCTTCTCCATGGCACTTTTCGCAGGTGGTAGCATGGCATTTGGAACAGTTCCACTTCGCATAATACTCATCCATATCAATTCCGAAATGCTTTGCCGCATACTTCTCGTATTCGCCCTTCATCCCCGCGCCGGTGTAATGTAGCGAAGTCGTAAAGTTTTCAATAACACCAGAATGACAGCTACAACCTCCGAACTCTTCCCCCGCCGCAATCGCTACGCTCACCAGTGATACTGATAACACTACGAAAATCATCAAAGGCAATATCTTCTTTACTATCTTCGCTATTGTAGATTTACAAGGGTCTGCGTATCCTGCATTTCCATCTGTTTTTGGCATTTTCTTCTCCTCCCTAACAAATATCCAGTATTTCAATTTAAGATTTATGGACTATAAAAGACTTTCGGTTTTTTTCTGTCATTTGGCAATGAAGCGAAAGACTTTCTAAATCGTGTATGCTGAATATATTCGCACAAAAATAAAAAATAAGGGGAAAAAACCGAGTTTTCAACTCTACTCAACTCTAACTCGGTAATCCCGCTTTTTCAAGTTCTTTTGTTATTTCTCCTCTGATGTTCACTGATAGTATTTTATTCTTTTGCCCCGGGATTCCCAGTGGTAGCATCACTTCTCTTCCTGGACTACAAGCCCAACATGCCGCATTAGCGTCTAAGACCTCGCCACTTGTATTAAGTAACTGTACATAGAAGACATTGCCGGAAGGCATTATGCCCAAATATGGAACCGGAATGCTGAAATTAAATGTACTATTATACCCCGCTGGTACCGGCACTGAGGTTACTGTTGGAACCCAAATGGTATACTGTGGGATTCCCCAGTAACATTGGAACGTTACGTTTTTCTGAGTTGGATTTGTGATGCTGATGGTAATTGTCATCGTGTCACCCGGCGAGTATTTGAATTTATCTGTGGCGACTGTGACTGTTGGTTTACGTTTATGAGCACCGATTATCCTATCTATTACTTCTTGTGGAATAAAAGAACCACCTTCGCCAAGTATCTCTCCTTCACAGCCTTTGCAGAGCACTTCTGGATTTTCATGGCAGTCTGCGCATTCCTTTGCCTTATCTGTAACTGTATGTGGGAACCATGCACCATACCCTGTGTGTGTCGCATTGTTATAAGCAGAAGTCATGTTTATGAACGGTTTTATCTTACCATCAGCACCGATAGCAAGATGGAAATCATCAATCACTACTTTCGTTCCCTTCCTGGTGTCTAAGTGACAGTTTACACATTTTGGTGCCCATCCTGTGTGACATGCAGCACAGTCAAGTTTATCCCCGTGTATTCTGTGCGACTGCGTATCGTTTGAATACTGAGTCACCGGCATGCCCTTGACCGTCTTTCCAGGTTTTTTGTGGCAATCCTCACACGATATACTCACTGCTTCAAGCATCGTGCTATATTCAACACCCGTACCGTGCATATCTTCCGCGGTATGGCACTCTGTGCATGTAAGCCCCTTCTGGTAGTGGATATCCGCCGGATGTGGTACTTCGGGTCCTTCTATCGGAACCTTGCCATGTGCTGGAGTCTCCCCAATAAAGGTCGAGGTCTGTTTCTTAAAGTGGCACTGGTCGCATGTCGTCATATTCTTGCTCATGTCTTCCTTATGTGGGTCCTCTCCATGGCACTTTTTGCAAGTGGTAGCATGGCATTTGGAACAGTTCCACTTCGCATAATACTCATCCATATCAATTCCGAAATGCTTTGCCGCATACTTCTCATATTCGCCCTTCATCCCCGCGCCGGTGTAATGGAGCGAAGTCGTAAAATTATCGGCCATCTCTCTATGACACATCGCACAACTTCCGAAGTCTTCCGCTACTATCGATACATTAGCCAACAAAATGGAAAGCACTGCAACTATCATCACTGGCAATATTTTCTTTACCAATATTCTACACTTTTTTCGCATTTTCACCTCCTTCTTTTTTTACCCCCTTTCCCCTTCCCCTCCCAAATAGCTACTTGCTATACACTTCCCTATGATGACCATAGCTCATATGACTATATAAAACCATATGTTTATAACATAGATTAAATACACTTTTGTAATATCAAATATCTTTATATTTGTGAATAAATTACAATTTAGAGATACAAGACTAAGAAAGAGAGCAATATGATCCGTATAACACAGCTTGTTCATGGAAAAGGGACCGTCAGCGAAGCACTAAAGCATAGAAAAAAGCCTCCGCATCAGGTCCCAAGCAGGCTACTGGCATTTGCCGAAACACGCAGACCCGTGATTTTCTGGAACATCACGAATAGATGTAACTTAGCATGTGCTCATTGCTATATTAGTGCCAGACCTGAATTGGATGATAGAGAAGAGTTATCATTGGAAGAGGCGAAAGCCTTCATCGCCGACCTCGCGGAGATAAGAGTCCCGTTACTTCTCTTCACCGGCGGTGAACCACTGGTAAGAAAAGATTTCTGGGAACTCGCTGAATACGCAACTGAAAAAGGGTTGAAAACTGCACTGAGCACCAATGGCACGTTGATAACAAAGGAAGTTGCATCAAAAATAAAGGCGCGCGGAATTGAGTACGTAGGTGTGTCGCTGGACGGTGCTAAGGAGGAAACGCATGATGCCATTAGAAATCAGCCTGGGTGCTTTAAACGCGCGGTGCAAGCGTTGAGGAACTGTGCGGAAATCGGGCTTAAAGCCGGCATCCGAGTTACCATTACGAGGGACAATTATCAAGAAATAACGGACTTACTTGACCTTGCGATTGAATTAAAAGTGCCGCGGTTTTGCCTTTACTGGCTCGTTCCGAGCGGAAGAGGGAAAGAGATTTATAACCTGCAATTAGAGCCGCAAGAAGTTGCTCATATCTTTGACCTGTTATATCGAAGAGCAAGGGATTTGAACCCTGAAGAAATGGAAATTCTCACTGTTGATGCACCACAAGACGGTATTTATCTGCTGAATAAATTAAAAGGGGATAATAGCCAGGAATACGAAAATGCACTTAAACTACTGCAATATACTGGAGATTCATGTAGTGCCGGTGACCGCGTCGCGAACGTTGACCCGGCGGGTAATGTTTATCCCTGTCAGTTCGCTCAGTTAGAAGAGTTTAAAATCGGGAATGTCAGAGAAAGAAAATTCAGTGCGCTCTGGAATGATTCTGAGAACTCTGTCCTTGCGGCATTCCGGGAAAAGACGAAATTCTTGAAGGGAAAGTGTGGTTCCTGCGTTTACAAAGACTTATGCGGTGGGGGATGCAGGATAAGGGCATACGCAGAGTATGAAGATATATGGGCAGAAGACCCGCTGTGTTCTTTTAATCCTGATAGCTGAGAAAGAAGAATATGACCGTAATACCGCCTTCTTATGACATACCGGAGGAGACAGTAGAAAAAGTGAGGAGTCTTGTAAAAGAAGATGTTGGAGACATAGCCTTTATTTTCAAAGTCTTATCCGACCCGCTCAGAATTGGGATATTGAAGGCATTAAATACCGACCATCTTTGTGTATGCGTTTTTGTCGAAGTTACGAATCAAAGGTATTCGCTCCTATCTTACCACCTGAAACAACTGAAAGAGGCGAAATTAGTAGATTATAAAAAGCAAGGTAAGTTTTTAATGTATCACCTGACGGAGTTAGGAAAAAGGATATTGGATATTATCGCAGAGATAAAAGAATCGCTATAATTAATTAATCGCTCGCATTCTTCGACTTTAATCAATCATATAAGCCCCTATCACGTATATTTAACTTCATCCCCTTCTTCAATTCCTTATACCTGTTTCGAAGTGTAACAGGGGTTGTACCTGCGACTGTAGCTATTTTCTTCTCCTCTTGATACTCAACCTTACCACTTAAAGTCATTGCGAGGTATATTGCCGCCGCCGCCGTTCCTGCTGGTGCCCACCCTTTTGTTGCTACTGTTTCTCCACTTTCTTTTATTATTTTTATTGCCCTTTCCCTTACTACATCACTTAATCCCAGTTCAGAGCAAAACCGGGGAATGTAACGTGCGGGGTCAGTCGGTGCAAGCTTTATTTCAAGGTTTCTTAAAAGGGAAAGATATGTCCTTCTTATTTTCCTCAAAGGCATTTTTGATACCTCTGCAATCTCTTTCAGTGTTCGTGGAACTCCGCACTGCCTGCAAGTGATATACAGCATCGCCGAGACTAATTCTTCTATACTCCGTCCCTTAATCAATTTCTGCTTCACCGCTTTTCGGTATAATACTGAAGTTGCCTCCTTGATATAATTCGGCAGCTTGAGCGCACATGCCATTCTATCTATCTCAACGAGTGCGAAGGTAAGAGTTTTTTCACTGCTGTCCATACTTGTCCACTGTAAACGCCTCGCTCGCATAGGCAATTTTGGCATACCTGTACTCAATCCTTTGTCATGTATTCTATAACTCATAGGAGGACCTGTTCTTACCCTTTTAGAGGCTTGTTCGGAGTCATACGCACGCCATTCCGGTCCAAGGTCCACAAGATTCTCTGTTATTACCATTCCGCAATCAGAACAGTAAAGTTCCCCATGCTTCGGATCTGTCACTATATTTTTCGACCCGCATTCTGGACATTCTCTTATTCTGTTAGTCATAATCATTATCTCCTCCAAAGAGAAATATCTACACTAACCAGCCCGCAAAGTCATACAGCTAACTCAAATAATTCTCTCCCCTTTTCCTCCCTTTGTAATCATTCTTCTTTTCTGCATTACCCATCAATTATATTATGTTTTTTATGACATAAATAGATTAGAGCGAAACTACAAGATTACACGGTTTTCATCACTTAAAGCCTTCTTTTAAGTTCCGAAATCACTTCTTCCACTTTCCCTGTTAACCAGTATTGCCTTATCGCTTTTCCCTTTGACTTCGCATCATCAGATATTTCGTATTTACTGCTCAAGAATCCATGCTCCTCCAGAGTAAGCAGATGATAAGAAATGAGCCTTCTTTCTTCTCCTAACGCATTGCTTATTTCGTTTATATGCATCGGCTTCTCTTCAAGCAGTTCCACAATCCTGTACCTCTTCTGGTGCAAAAGCACATGTACGTCCTTTAAGTTATCTTCTATTTTCATCGTAAATCCTTCTTTTGGAAGAGAGTACTTAAAAATATTCCCATTTTTTCCGTTTATGCGAAATATACTCAGCACAATTTCATTTATATTCTAACATATCTTTATTATGGTGTCGTGATACCGCGAAAAAAAAAGGGTAAAAAGAGAAAAAAAGGTGAAAAAGGAAGATGAAAGTTCGCGATATAATGAGCACGCCAATCATTACCGAAGATGAAGGCACGGGGGTCATTAAAATAGCGAAAGATATGGAAGAGTTGGGGATAGGTAGCGTAGTTATCACCTCAGGAGGTAAACCCGCAGGAATAATCACTGAACGCAACATAGCATTAAAAGTTCTGTTAAAGAATAGAAGGGCAAGTGATGTAAAAGCGAAAGAAATAATGTCTTCCCCTCTGGTCACCATCGCGCCAGAGGCATCAGTAGAGGAAGCATGCGAGCTTGCCGCAAAGAATGCTATAAAAAGGCTGCCTGTGGTTGAAAATGGAGTGCTCATCGGCATTGTAAGCGTTAGAAACATATTGACACTGAAGCCAGAGTATGTAAAAAGATTTTATCCAGAGGTGCGAGTTTTAGCGAGTGGGTGGACACTTGACCGGCTTGAGCACTCTTTGATTGACTGCGAAGTGTTCTTAGCGGGAAAAAAGGTGAATCGCTACAAAGAAAGACTGAAAGAAGTGTACGATGAACTGAGCGAACTCATGAGCTATTACGTGGACGACAAGGAGCTGAAGGATATATTTAACATCACGGAGCAGCTCTATCAAGATATTGAAGGTAAAAGTGAGATAGAAATATCAACAGAAGAGCAAAAAAAGAAGCTGGAAAATGTATTGAGAAAATTCAGGCACACAACCTACTGGAGGAAACAGCAGTCCATGACCAGCTTTGCATCGGGAATTTTTTGGTTCCGTGATTACCGACATGGTATGGGCAAAGAGCTTCGATTGCCTTTCAAAAGAACGCGACCGATGTGATCGAATAGGGATAAGAAAGAAGTAGAAGGGGGTGCGTAAGGAGAGATGAGAGTTAAGGAGGCTTTATTTTCTCCCTTTTTCTGAAAACCAGCCTTCACTTCTCATCACTTCCATTGAAATCCTGTTACCCGGAGCATCTCCTCTGGCTACGAAAACCCCGACATTCTCGCCAACCGCTTCTGATATCTCTGCAACATCTCTATGTGTAAATCCTGGACAGAGAAGGATTGACTGAATACCCTCCTCTTTGACAACCTTTTTGCATACTTCAATCGCTTGCTCCTGATCTTTGACCACTACTACGAAGAGCTTATAGTACCTGCACGTTTCAATAATACATCTATGCATCTCTGCCTCTGCATCTGGAGCATGAGCGAGGAACAGTACTTTAAATGTCATACTTATCACCTCCGAAATCTTCTTTGACACTATTTAGCCTCTCGCAGAAGTATCCTATCGCCGGGATAAAATCTTTCTTTCGCGATAAAGTTCTTGGAATAGTACATTTATCGTTCTCTATTTTAACCGCGAACGCCTTCTCAATTATCATCTTATCTCCTTTGACTAAAATCTCTTCACCCTTGCGTAATGGATTAGTAATGAGGAAAGCGACCAAATCGTATTGATTCTCCTTACGCAAGCGTTCCATCTCTGATTTAATATCCTCTTCTTTTACGCCCATCTCATCCTCATTCAAAACCATTATTTGCCCCACACCAACTTTTTTCGTACCCAGCAGATATTCTTTAAAATCATGAAGCAGGATTTCTCTGGCGGATTTGCTCTTAATGTTTATACTCGCAGTTAAAAGTTCTTTGCCGTATTCTTCAATTCCAACGTCAAGAATATCAGCCAATTTATGAGCAATTTCTTTATCTCGTTCCGTGGTGGTGGATAAAGTCAGGATTAAGGTATCAGAGAGGATGCCAGCGAGAAGCAATCCCGCTATTTCTGCCGGAATATCTATTTGATGAAGAAACATAAATCCCGCGACAATGGTGCATGTACTGCCAATAGGCTCATTGTGAACATGGATAGGCATCAGTGTAGATATGTCGCCAACCCGGTGATGGTCAATAATCTCCAGTATCTCTGCTTCCTGTACCCCATCAGCAGCCTGCGAAATCTCATTATGGTCAACTAAGATGACCTTTTTTCTTATTGGATGAAGTAAATCCGTCCTTGTGATTATACCTATCAAACGCTTGTCACCGTTTACCAGCAGCACACAGCGATATTTAGATTCTGCGACTTTACGTCTTATCTCAGAGATCCGGGTATAAAGTCCCGCTACGGGAACCTCTTTTGACATTATAACATGGAGAGGTGTTGACAATGCGAACAACTTGGCGGTATCAAACGTGTGATACGGAGAAGAAACAATTAACGTTCCTTTTTTGGCTGCTAAAGAGATGACCTCCTGGCTAATGGCGGAATCGCCGGTGATTATAAGAGCAGAACATCCAGAATTAATCAAATCTATTTGAACATCCGTCCTGTCGCCAAGAATAACGATATCCCCCGCCCGGACTCTGTTTAAAATCGTTGATTTCTGCATTGCTGCGATAAATATCCTGCCTTTTAGTTTGTCGATGTTCTTGGGATTGGCAATCACTTTTGCGTCTAAGGTATTAACCAGAATATTCAGGTCAATCGGAGTCGTTGATAAATCACCAAAGCCCATAGTACCAATATAGTGTTCAGCGATGTCTTTCAGACCAATAATTCCTAATAGCCTTCTGGTGGAGTCTACGATGGGGACGGTGCGGATACCTCTTTCTTTCATCAAAGAAGCAACATCCTTAAGGGAATCGTAGGGAGAAGCGACAATGGGTTTTTTCAATTCCATATCACTGACAGTAGGTGCTAAACTTTCTATTTCTATCGGGGGCTCGAAATTGAATTTTTCAAGAGCAAATTTTGTTTCGCTATTTAATTCTCCCGCCCTTGCAGGAATATACAGGTATCTCTTGTCAACAATATTTTTGAAGTATGCATATCCAATAGCGGAGCAGACGGAATCGCAATCGGGGTTTTTGTGCCCAATAATAAATACCTGCTTCAGAGTCATCTCTTCTCCCACTTATACAAATCCAGAACTTGAGAAAGTGTCCTGCCTCTCTTTATCTCTTCCCTTACTCGTTCCTCGTTCTTCCATACCTCTTTCGCACGTCTTGCAATTTCATACGCATGCCCCTTTGGAACGACCACAACGCCGTTCTCATCGCCTATAACCCAATCTCCGGGTTTCACTTCCTGTCCGCCGCACTTTATCTCAGTATTTAGTTCGCCAAAACCTTTTGGCTCTCCTGCGTTCGGCACTATGTATTTAGCGAAAACAGGGAATCTCAATCTCCTTATCTCCTCTACATCCCGCACTGCACCGTCTATAACGATACCTGCAATGCCTTTTTGCTTACAACTCCACGATGCGAGTTCACCCCAGGGTGCGATATCCTTTGAGCCCGCATAAACCACAATTACATCTCCTTCCTTTGCTACATCTGTTGCCTCTACCGGCTTCGCCCAGTCTCCCTCGAACGTCTGCACGGTTACCGCCTTGCCTACAAGCTTTATATTCTCAAATAGCGGTTTTATACCTTGCATCACACCTTTACGATGCATCGCATCTGATATGTTCGGTGTGGACACCTGCATAAACAACTCGAAAATCTGTTCATCAAGTGTTCTCTTCTCCACCCTCTTTCTCTCTTCTTTTCCCGCTATTCCAGAATCCATACTTTTTCTTATCTTTATCGTTGATTCTCGCACCTTCGCGGACCTCGTTATGTTGCCGCCAACGATAACAACCTCCGCACCCAAATTCACCACCTCTGATGCCATTTCCGCATCTACACCACCTGCTACTGCCAATGGCGTGTCTATCGCCGCAGATACTTTTTCCAAAAGATTCAGCGTATCCATCCCCCGCATCTGCTGGTCTATCCCTACATGCACACAGACGTAATCCACACCCATCCCTTCCATCTCCTCTGCTCGCCGTACCGGGTCCTTTGCGTTCATTATATCTGTCATAATCGCCACACCGTATTTACGAGCAGATTTTACCGCCTCTTCTATCACAGCATTATCCGCAACTGCAAGTATAGTGACCACAGAAGCGCCGGACTTCGCCGCCATCTCTACTTCTATCGCACCGGTATCCATAGTTTTCATATCTGCTACTATTTTCACGTCAGGGAAAACTTCTTTCAGCATTCTTATTGCATTCATTCCTTCGCTCTTTATCAACGGCGTTCCCACTTCTAACCAGTCAGCACCACCTTCTAAACTCTCTTTTCCTATTTCTATCGCTCTTTCCAGCTCGAGCACATCGAGAGCAACTTGCAGTATCTTCTTCTCTCCCTTTTTCTTCATATTGAATCCATTAATTTAAATTAAAGAATAATATACAAGGGCTGAAAACTGATTACATGGAGCTAAAACTAAGTTCGCCTCAAGACTGTGTCGGCGATTTTACTTACAACTTCATTTGGCAGCACAGAGGAGCAAAACTCAATCCGAGAGATATAATCCCTTCTCAACTCGGCGCGAGGTTTTCGTATGAAGATGTTGTTGAAGCATTGAAAAGAGGCGAAGATGTGCATATCAAAGGAGATGTGGGCAAGAGGCTTGGCTCCAGCTTAGGTGTTGACCTCGTTTTTTTCTGTGGCAGTGGAAAGGAATTGCCTGAAGTGGGGTCTATAATAGTAGATGGAAATGCAGGCTCCTATCTTGGAATGAGCATGCTTTCAGGTGCTATTTACGTTAAGGGCGAAGTTGAAGAACCTGTTGGCAATGTCATACAGATAAAAACCGATTTGAACAGCTACAAGAAATTTGTTTCGATAACTTGGCTCTTGCATCATACAGAGGAGATAGAAAGGGGCAGCATACTTGAGCCTAACGAGTTCAGAGAAGGTGAGCTGCTTCTTAGAGACGGAATTTTGAGAAGTACGCTTGCTGCTCGTTGCAGGAAAGCGAGAAAGGTACATGTGAAAGGAGACGTTGGGATAAGCGTTGGCATATTGATGCGTAAAGGTTTTGTTTTGGTAGATGGATCTGCGGGGATGAACGCGGCTGCTTTGCTCAATGGTGGTAAAGTGGTGATATTGGGTGATGCATCAGAATTCCTGGGTGTGGAGATGAGAAAAGGGCTTGTGTTTGTAAAGGGTAATTGCAAAGGCTTTGTAGGTGCTAAAATAACTGGTGGCAGGATAATTTGCAGAAGGACAAAGCCAGTGCCACCGGTTAAGGAAAAAGCACTTGAAAAGGAAGATCTAACGTTGCTTGCTGAGTTTGGAATCTCGGGTATGATTACGCTGAATTATGGACGGTATGAGGTTTGAGTTTGAAAGTTTTTTCTAATTAAAGTATATTATGAATGAAAGGAAATAAAAAGCTTCTTGTTCAGCACGATGAAAACAGCAGTTTCCAAAATACGCAAAAGAGATGGTCGAGTTGTAGAATTCGAGCATGAGAAAATCACAAACGCCATTTACAAAGCGCTGGTTAGTGTTGGCATAGAAGAAGAAGGCAGAGAGCAAGAGCTTGCAAAAGAGCTAACTGAAAAGGTGGTGTTTGAACTTGAAAAGTCGTTTGCCGCAAGAGCCAGAATTCCATCAGTTGAAGATGTGCAGGATGTAGTAGAGCATGTGCTGATCGCAGAAGGATTTAGCGAAGTTGCGAAAGCGTATATTTTATATCGCCAGCAGCGTGCAGATATTCGCGGTCTAAAGAAATTTATAGGTGTTACGGATGATTTAAAGCTTTCATTGAATGCCGTAGAGGTATTGAAAAGAAGATACCTGTTAAAGAACGAACTCGGAGAAGTCATCGAGACCCCAGGTCAAATGTTCGAGCGTGTGGCAAAAGCAATAGCACGAGCGGAATTGAATTATGGTAAAAGCAAAGGCGAGGCAAAGGAAATTGAACGCAGATTTTACCTGCTAATGCGTGATTTAGAATTCCTGCCCAACAGTCCTACATTAATGAATGCAGGAACAGAACTCGGGCAGCTCGCTGCTTGTTTCGTTCTACCAGTTGAGGATTCGATAGAAGGTATATTTGGTGCGGTTAAGAACATGGCGAAGATTCACCAAAGCGGCGGTGGAACCGGATTCTCTTTCTCAAGGCTGAGACCAAAGGGAGATGTGGTAAAGTCAACAGGGGGAATCGCCTCAGGTCCCGTCTCTTTCATGCGTGTTTTTGACGTTGCCACGGATGTAATCAAGCAAGGAGGCAAGAGAAGAGGCGCGAATATGGGCATATTGAACGTCGAACACCCAGACATTCTGGAATTTATAAGAGCGAAAGCTCGAGGAGGATTTGCCAATTTCAATATCTCTGTAGCTGTTACTGATGAATTCATGCGTGCAGTGGAGAGAAACGATGAATATGGGCTCATAAATCCCCGCACGAAAGAAGAAGTGAGAAAAATCAATGCGAGAGAAGTTTTTAACGAGATTGTAACCTATGCATGGAAGACGGGAGACCCAGGGATTGTTTTTATGGATGAGATAAATCGCTGTAATCCTATTCCCGCGATTGGGAAGATAGAGGCAACTAATCCGTGCGTAACCGCTGATACATGGGTAATGACTGCTGAGGGTCCGAGACAGGTTGAAGAATTAATTGGTAAAAAGTTTACTGCAATTGTAAACGGCGAGAAATGGGAGAGTTCAGGAGAAGGATTCTTTGAGACCGGGGTGAAACCAGTTTACAGATTGAAGACCGCAGAAGGATTTGAATTGCATCTGACGGTAGATCACCCGGTTATGAGAGTGGAGAGAAAGACAAGATATAAAATTGTGACGCAATGGAGCAATGCAGGGGATTTAAAGCCCGGCGATAAAATTATCATCAACAATCACAGAGATTTTGGTAATTGGAGCGTTAAGGGCGAATATACGGAATCTGAAGGCTATTTAATGGGTTTGCTCTTAGGAGATGGTACGATTAAAAAATTAAATTCTGGGCTGAAGGCAATTAGCAATAAAATGGAGAAAGCATCTGTGGATTTCTGCGGAGGTCTGCTAAGAGGGTTATTTGATGCAGATGGCTCGGTTCAAGGAAATCAATCGAAAGGTGTTAGTGTAAGACTGGCTCAGAGCGATATTGAGATTCTCAAGTCGGTTCAGCGTATGCTTTTACGATTTGGAATATTCTCGAGGATTTATATGAATAGGAGAGGAGAAAGGAAGGTGAAAATGCCCGATGGGAAAGGGGGGATAAAAGAGTATATTACAAAACCTCAGCACGAATTGGTAATTTCCAAAGAGAACATATTGTATTTCGCTGAAAGGGTTGGATTTGATGATTCAGAGAAAATGGAAAAACTTGAAAAGGCTATATGGAATTACAAACGGAAAATGAATCGAGAGCGGTTTGTAGCATCCGTAGAGGAAGTAGTTCCAGAGGGCATAGAAAAGGTTTATGATGTCCAAATTCCGGGAATAAATGCTTTTGATGCGAATGGATTCTATGTGCATAATTGTGGTGAGCAGCCACTCTTACCGTACGATTCATGCAATTTAGGCTCGATAAATGTTTCAAAATTTGTCAAAAACGGGGGGAGCAGCGAAATAGACTGGGAAAGGCTTAGAGAGGTAATCTGGATTTCTGTGAGGTTTTTAGATGATGTCATAGATGTGAACAGGTATCCATTGCCTGAGATAGAGCACATGACAAAAGCGAACAGAGGGATAGGGCTTGGAATAATGGGATTTGCAGAACTGTTAATCAAGCTTGGGATTGCGTATGATTCAAAGGATGCACTTTCGCTGGGTGAAAAGCTAATGCGATTCATTACAAATGAAGCGCGGCAGTGTTCAGCACAGCTCGGGCTCGAAAGAGGGTCTTTTCCCAACTTCGAACTCAGCATTTGGAACGCTAAATACGAAGCAATGCGAAATGCCACGGTAACCACCATCGCACCAACGGGAACAATAAGTATAATTGCAAGCTGCTCCAGTGGAATAGAGCCTATATTCGCTGTTGCATTTGTTCGGAACGTAATGGGAGGAATGCTGGAGATAAACAAGTTGTTTGAGGATATAGCGAAGGAAAAGGGCTTTTACAGCAAAGATTTGATCGCGGAGATTGCAAAATGCGGCTCAATACAGGATATTGAAGGAATCCCAGAAGATATTAAAAGGATATTTGTTACTGCGCTTGACATCTCGCCGGAATGGCATGTGCGAATGCAAGCAGCATTTCAGAAATATACGGACAATGCGACATCAAAAACAGTGAATCTGCCGAGCGATGTAACGTGGGGCAATGTAAAAAAGGTGTTTTTATTGGCTTACAAGCTTAAGTGTAAGGGTATTACTGTTTACCGATATGGAAGTAAAGAGCAGGTTCTGTCGCTGGATATTCCAAAACTCATGCTTGAGGAGTATGTATGCGCTGATTCGGAATACACAGGCGAGTGCAGGATATGTTCGGTATAAAGTTTTAAAGCTACTTCCATAATTCTTGTCTTTCTATCTCTAGTTGTTTAAGTTTCCCTTTCGCAGGCACGCCATTTTCATCCCAGCCACGCATACGGTAATATTCATCGAGCGTCTTTAAAAACTCTTCTTTATCTATCACCCGTCCATTCACCTTCTCCTTAAAGAACCTATCGGGCAAAGTATCATCCTTTTTACCAAACCCTTCTCTTACATTATAAAGCCGTTCTACGTTCCATATCCTCTCTCCGACAAGCATCAAATCCTCAGACGTATAATTCTCCCCGGTAACAGCACTCAATATGTTCGCATATTCCTCCTCGCCTGCACCGAAGAATGCAAATTTACACACCACGAGCGAATCAACCGCGGCAAATCTATCTTGGAATATCTTTGTATGTCCTGCTTTTCCCGCAAGCGTGTAAGGGTCAATAGCCTTTGGTTTTCTCAGTATCTCCGGAGCGACGAGATATGCCCTTGTATGGCATCCTCCTCGATTGGAGGTGGCATAACTGAAACCCAAACCTTTTACTCCCCGAGGGTCATAAGAGGGGAGTTCAAGCCCTTTCACTTGAATTGCCTTCTCAGGATGCCCTTCTGATTCAGCAAAAGCCTTTGCACCTCTACCAAGTCTTTCGCCAATGCCCTCTTTTTCTCCTATCATTCTCGTTAGCTTTAACAGTTCGGTATGAGAAATGCCTTTATCCCCCATCTC
>Ga0180300_10000413_pt1 | contig 18613 bp, 19 predicted proteins | sample GuaBasSediGuay15_FD_121798 | JGI IMG/M metagenome (GOLD analysis project Ga0180300, IMG submission 121798) | Subseafloor sediment microbial communities from Guaymas Basin, Gulf of California, Mexico - Guay15, Core 4569-2, 21-24 cm | ecosystem: Environmental > Aquatic > Marine > Hydrothermal... | reverse complement strand
GAGATAAAGCCTAAGAAAAAGTTGGAACAGTATCAAACGCCCGGTGAGATAGCTGCTGACTTGCTTTGGATGGCCTTCCTCAGAGGGGATCTGAAGGGAAAAGTGGCGGACTTAGGGTGTGGGAACGGGATTCTTGGGATAGGGGCGAAGCTGTTGGGGGCGAGGGAGGTTTACTGCGTGGAGATAGACGAGGACTCCCTAAAGGTGGCCGGGAGGAACGCGAGGAGACTGGGGGTCGACGTCAAGTTCTTGCTCATGGACATGAGGGATTTTGAGGAAGAGGTGGACACCGTCGTCATGAATCCCCCTTTCGGGAGGAAGCCTCATCATTTGGATAGGGTTTTCCTGGAAAAGGCATTCGAGATAGCTGACATCGTTTATTCCATTCACCCAGCGAGCTCGGCCCGGTTCCTCCTGGATTTTGGGAGGAAGCACAGCTTCTCTGGGGAAGTCTTAAAGGAATTCGATTTCCCCCTCAAGGCGATCTTCCCTTGGCACAGGAAGAGGGTGGGAAGGTTCAAAGCGGTGTTCTTGAGGTTTCAGAGTTCCGGGAGAAAAAGTTAAAAATCATATCGATTTTTTACTTCCTATGGCTCCGGCAATGCGCGGTGGCCGGAAAAACATCTTCTAAACTTTTATCTAGTCCTATTGCCCGGGTAGCTCAGAAGGTAGAGCGTCCGGCTGTTAACCGGAAGGTCCCAGGTTCGAGTCCTGGCCCGGGCGTATGGATGTCGAAAAGGTCGCGAGGATAGCCAGGCTTAAGCTGAGCGAGGAGGAGAAGGAACTCTTTTCTAGACAGCTGAAGGAGGTCTTGAAGGCATTCGAGGTCTTGGACGAGTTGAACGTGGAGGGCGTGGAGCCTGCTATGCACCCTTACGAGATAAGGAACAGGTTCAGAAAGGACAAGGCGAGGGGATGGAGGGAGATAAAAATGCCCAATAAGGAGGGGGAGTTTTATAGGGGACCGAGGGTGGTGTGATGAAACTCAAAAGGTTGAACGAGAAGACGAACGCCTTCATAACCTTGAAGGAGGAGGTCGAGGAGGCAGAGCTTTATTTTTCGATAAAGGACAACATCTGCACGAAAGACATGAGGACGACCGCTGGCTCCAAGATGCTGTATAACTATCATCCCCCCTTCGACGCTACCGTGGTGGAGAGGATAAGGGGGAAGGGAGAGATCCTGGGGAAGACCTCCATGGACTCGTGGGGGTTCGGGACCTTCGGGACGAATTGCGATTTTGGAACCCCGAGGAATCCTTGGGACTTGGGACGCTCGCCTGGCGGGAGCTCGAGCGGGGCGGCCATAGTGGCGAGCGCCCTGAAGGAGAGGAACGTGGCCCTCGCGGAGTCCACAGGAGGAAGCATCTCCTGCCCAGCGAGCTTCTGCAACGTCTTTGGCCTTACCCCAACTTATGGCTTGGTCTCCAGGTGGGGCTTAATAAGTTACGCTGACTCCTTGGATAAGATAGGGCTCATGGCCAGGGACCTCAAGGACATAGCCTTGGTGATGAACTACATCGTGGGAGGAGACGAGAGGGACCCAACTTCTTATCAGGGGAGGGTACCGGATTACACCAGATGCTTCGGGGAGATCAGGGGGTTAAAGGTAGGGGTTCCGAAGGAGTACTTCGAGCACGTCGAGGAAGAGGTGAAGGAAAAAGTCATGGATGGCATATCCCTCTTGGATTCTCTGGGGGCAGAGATAAGAGAGGTCTCCTTGAAGCTCACGAAGTACGCCTTGGCTTCCTATTACATCATCGCCTTAAGCGAGGCGAGCACGAACTTGGCGAGGTTCTGTGGGTTAAAGTATGGGTTGAGCGCGGAGATGAAGGGGGAGTTCAACGAGTACTTCTCCAAGGTGAGGGGCTCTGGGTTCAACCAAGAAAGTAAACGAAGGATAATCCTCGGAACCTTTGCCCGCATGGCCGGTTATAGGGGGAGATATTACTTGAAGGCGTTGAAGGTGAGGAGATTGATAATAAATGAGTTCAAGGAGATTTTTTCCAGATGTGACTTGATAGCTGCTCCTACCATGCCCATCTTACCCCCTAAGTTCGAGGAGATCGAGGAGTTAGAGCCCATCCAGGTATATGCCATGGACCAGCTCACGGTGGGACCCAACTTAGCGGGGATCCCCATGCTCTCCGTCCCCATAGGTTTCTCAAGAGGTTTGCCTGTGGGGCTACACTTGATGGCTGACCACTTCAGAGAGGACTTGTTGTTTAGGGTGGGAAGAGCCATACAGGAACATACTAACTACTGGAGAAAGGTGCCAGAATTATGAGGATAGGACTGGAAGTACACGTGCAGCTCAAGACCAAAAGCAAGTTGTTCTGTAATTGTCCGACTGACCCAGCCGAGCCCAATAGGAACATCTGTCCCATATGCTTGGGCTTCCCGGGGATTAGACCTTTCCCGAACGAGGAAGCCATCCTGCTGGCGTTCAAAATAGCTAAGGCCCTGAATTGTAGGATCCTCGAGAGGTGCTTCTTTTCAAGGAAGTCCTATTTCTATCCAGACATGCCCAAGAACTATCAGATAACCCAGTATGAAGCCCCCATCGGGGTGGACGGTTGGGTGGACATAGGGAAGAAGATAAGGATAAGAAGGGTTCACTTGGAAGAGGACCCAGCGAGGTTGGTCCATCCAGGAGGGATAGGGGGATCCGATCACGTGCTCATAGATTACAATAGGGCAGGAGTCCCCTTGGTAGAGATAGTCACGGAGCCCGACTTCGAGGACGTGGAGGAGGTGAAGAGGTTCTTTAAGAAATTGCTCTCCATCCTGCTCCACTTGAGGGCCTTTGACCCCCTCAAGTGTTCCATAAGGTGCGATGTGAACATATCCTTGGGGGACACGAGGGTGGAGGTGAAGAACGTCACGGGGTTGAAGCACATAGAAAGGGCGATAAGATATGAGATCTTGAGGCAGGAGAAGCTCCTCAAGGAAGGGAAGGAAGTGAAGAGGGAGACGAGGCACTTCGACGAGAAGACGGGGCTCACCACGAGCCTGAGGGAGAAGGAGTTCGAGGACGATTATGGTTACATTTTTGATCCAGACCTCCCTATCATCGAGGGCATCGAGGTGGAGATCCCTGAACTCCCTGATCGAATGGTGGAGAGGTTCGTCGAGGAATACGGACTGAAGGAGGAGAAGGCTAAAGCCATAGCTTATGAGGGCCCGGACTTCGCCTCCTTCTTCGAGGAGGTCGTGAAAGACTTCGGGAAGCCAGAAGTGGTGGCTAGCTGGATGCTCACTCACTTGTTGAAGTGCCTGAACTTTAATCACATGAGGCTCGAGGATACTTCCTTGACCCCCAAGGAGTTCGTGGAGTTCTTGAGGGCCATGGAAGAGGAGAGGATCTCGGAAAGGTACGCCAAGGAGATGATAAAGGAGTGGGTGCCGAGCGGGAAAAAAGTGGAGGAGTTTTTAAAAGAGATGGTGAGTGAGGAAGAGTTAAGGAGAGCGGTTGAGGAGGTCCTTCGGGAGCATCGTAAGGCAGTGGAGGATTATAAAAAGGGCAAGAAAAAAGCCCTTGAGTTCCTGATAGGACAGGTCTTGAGGAGGATTGGTGGGAGGGCGGATGTGAAGAAAGTGAGGAGGTTGCTGGAGGAATCGATTGATTTAAAATGAAAGGAAGGGGATGATTTGGTATGAGGATTAAGGACCTCCCCAAGCACGTGGGGGAAAGGGTCAAGGTGAGAGGTTGGGTCTTTAGGAGGAGGGAGTTGAAGGATAAAGTATTCCTCGTCTTGAGGGATTCTACGGGGATAGTTCAATGCGTCGTCCCGAGCAGTTTGAAGGGGGTTGAGAAGGCGAGGATAGAATCTTCCGTCATCGTGTCAGGTTCTTTGAAGAAGGACGAGAGGGCGCCGGGAGGTCATGAGATAGCCGTGGAGAAGTTAAAAGTGGTGGGGGAGGCAGAGGTGTTCCCCATAACCAAGGATCAAAGCGTGGAATTCCTCTTAGATGTCAGGCACCTGTGGCTGAGGTCGAGGAAGCTCACAGCCATCATGAAGGTGAAAGACACAGCCTTGAGGGCTGCGAGAGAGTGGTTCCACAAACATGGGTTTTGGGAGGTGACCCCTCCCATCATAGTGAGCGGCGCGTGCGAGGGAGGGGCCACTCTGTTTAAGTTCAAATATTTTGACAGGACCGCTTTCTTGAGCCAATCCGCCCAGTTGTACTTAGAGGCCCTGATCTACTCCTTAGAAAAGGTATACTCCTTAACCCCATCCTTCAGGGCGGAGAAGTCCAGGACGAGGAGGCACCTAGCGGAGTATTGGCACTTGGAGGGGGAGGCCGCCTGGGTGGACCACGAGGAGAACATGAGGATTCAGGAGCAATTGGTGAGTTACATGGTGAAGAAGGTGGTGAAGGAGAGGAAAGAAGAGTTGGAGTCCTTGGGAAGAGATGTGAAGATCCTGAAGAGGGTCAAGCCTCCCTTCAAGCGAATGACTTATGACAAGGCCATTGAGATCCTTCAAAGGAGGGGAATGGAGATAGAGTGGGGAGAGGATTTAGGGGCGGACGAGGAGAGGGAGTTGACCAAGGACTTGAGGAAACCCATTTTCCTCACCAACTATCCCAGGAAGATAAAGGCCTTCTACATGAAGGTGGATCCCAGGGATGAAAATAAGGTCCTGAACGATGATCTCCTATCCCCAGAGGGCTATGGCGAGCTCATAGGGGGAAGTCAGAGGGAAGATGATCTCGAGAAGTTGAAGGAGAACATGAAGCTGTTCAAGCTCAGGCCAAAGGATTATGAGTGGTACCTGGACTTGAGGAGGTATGGCTCAGTCCCCCACTCTGGATTCGGACTGGGGATGGAGCGATTCGTGATGTGGGTCTGCAGGCTGGACCACATAAGGGACACCATCCCCTTCCCTAGGGTGATCAACAGGGCTTATCCTTGAGCATCCTTTCCTTATCACCTTCTGAACGTAGTTCTTCACTAGATAGTGACGCGCCAAGACCCTCTTGATGAGGCCATCATACTTCGATTCCTCATCGAGGACTTCCTCAAGGACCCTTTTCCTCCTGGAAGGGGGCCTGTGAAACTTGAATAGGAGAGACCTCCTCCTATAAAAGTCCATCCCATCCCCTCAGTAAAGGAGTTTCCTGATTTCAGCGAGCCTAGTACTCTCTCTTATGTATCCCCTGAAGTTAAGCACCATCCTTATCTCGTTCTCTGGCACTCTCATCGCCCTTAACTCCCTCTCCATCAACCTTCTCCAGTTCTCATACCCTACCGGCATCGAAAGCTTGCTTTTTACCCTTCCTTCCGCTTCCCCCCACAGTTTTATGATCTCCTCCAAAGTTGGAGAGGGAACTTCTTTCAACATATTTTGAATCTCCTCATCCTCCCTAATAAGTTTTTCCAACCGCCTTGAAGAACACTGACTCCAAGTCAGGGACCCCGAATCTGAGCTTTAACTCGTTAACGGGGCCGTAGGCGACGAGCTTACCCTTGTTTATAATGGCTACTCTATCGCATATGAGCTCCGCCTGGTGGAGGTTATGGGTGGAATAGATGATGACTCTCCCTTTCCTTAATTCCTTTACCCACTCCATGAGCATCTTGGACGTTATGGGGTCTATCCCCCCGGTCAACTCATCCAATAACAACACTTGTGGGTTGTGTATCAAGGTCTTCGCGAAGAGGAGCTTCCTCTTCATCCCCTTGCTCAGCGTGGAAATACTCGACCTCCTCCTCTCATAGAGTCCAAGCCTTTGCATGAGTTCTCTCACCCTCGTCTTCAAGTCCTTCACTCCGTAGAGCTCCCCGAAGAATTGGAGGTAATCTTCAACCCTCATTTCCTCGTAGAACTCGTTCTCCTCGGGCATGTACCCGACCATCTTCTTGACTTCGATTTCGTCCTTCCTCACGTCAAAACCATTTATCAAGGCAGTCCCCCTCGTCGGCTTGAGGAGACAAGAGAGGAGCTTTAAGGTGGTGGTCTTGCCAGCACCATTGGGGCCCAACAGGCCGAAGATCTCGTCCTCCTTAACAGTTATGTTCAAATCCTCTATTCCCCTCGTCCCGTCGTAGAACTTCGTTAGGCCCCTAGTCTCTATCATGTTTAAGAAATCTCGGGACAAACATATAAATCCTGCTGTTCATCTTAAAGTGATGCTCAAACTGGTTAAGTGGGAGATCAAACGGAGCGTTTCCCCCCAATTCCTCTCCCTTTTCCTCGCCTCGATCTTCCTCCTCCTCTTCCTCTACTTATTTTACAGCCCGAACTTCTCCCAGAGTAGGGTCCTGTTGGGTTTTTACAAGGTGAGCGTCCAGGGCCTCCCCGAATTGGAGGGGTATTTGAGGGAGGTTCCGGAGATCGAATTGGTGAACGAGGACGCAGATGTGTACTTCACCTTACAAGGAGGCACGATTGACGTTTACATCCCCGGGTATGCTAAGTCTCTCCTGGCCTATGAATACGTGAAGGAGGTCGCGAGGAGACACGCGGAAGAGGTTTTGAGTTCCCTCCCTCAGAACGTGTCAGAACCCATAAGGGTGAGGTACATCGAATTAGGGGAGAGTCCAAGGGAGAACCTCTCCCCAGAGCAACTTCCAAGTTTTAGGCCCATCCAAAACCTGTTGACCCCTGTCCTCCTCCTACTCCCAAGCATCTTGACGGCGAGCCTGTTCGGCATGTCCCTCATGCAGGACAAGCATGTGATGGAGCACATCTTGCTCGTCCCGATGAAGAGGTGGAAGTTCCTCTCCTCAAAACTCCTCCCCTATCTCCTGACCGCTGTCCTCCTCCAACTTTTCTTTTCCAAACTCGACCTTCAACTTTTCTCCATAGTGTTGCTCAGCGACATCCCCCTCTTTTCCCTTTCCCTCTTGCTCCCTTTGGTGAGCAGGAGCTTCAAGGAGTTCAGCATGTTGTCCACTTTTTCCTTCTTCTCCCTCTTCTTCCTATTCGTCTTTCCCATCGTGATGTACGGCTATTCGGAATTGGCCGGCTTGTCCCCTTTCTCCTTGATGGGGGACGTGTTATTGGGCAAGAGCATCTCTCCCCTTGACCTCTTGATGGCTTTTTTCCCATTCCTCTGGTTCTCCTTGTCCTGCATTTACCTCTCCTTTTCCTTCATGGAGTCGGAGCTCATCAAGTCGAAGCGGAGCGCGTTGGAGCTCCTCCCAAAGGCTCTCAGGATCCACCCCGTGTGGGTAGTGGGTCTCGTCATCCCCTTCGTCTACTTTTTTGAGGTGATATGCGCGATCATCTTAACCATAGTCCCCATCTCCCCTTACCCTTTCCTCTTCGTCGTCGCCCTGATAGAGGAGACCTCAAAGCTCTTACCCTTCAAGAAGCTCGACCTGAGAAGGGCGATCCTTGTGGGGATCTCCTTCTTCTTCTTCGAGAAATTGATCAACCTCTGGCTCCTCTTCTCCCTCCTGGACGTGCTTTACGTCAGGGTGATCTCCGAGCTCTGGATGACCTTGTTAGCTCATGTGGTGTGCACTATTATCCTGTTCTCCTTCAGGAGAAGGTCTTTAGCCCTATCCCTCTCCACCCTAATCCACTTCGCCTTCAACCTGGGGGTGCTTCACCTTGCGTGAAACTCTTTCCATCATGAAGAAGGACTTCAACTCCATTAGGTTCGAAAGGAGCTACCTCTCCATCCTGATCCTACAACTGGTGTTGTTCGCCACCGCTCGTTCCTTCTCTGCTGGCATGATCCTCCTCTCAAGTCCCGAGAGCGCTCAAGAGGTCTTCGAGCTCGAGAAGTTGGTGAGGATAGGGGTGATGAACTTCAACCTCTCCTTAGAGAACCTCTCCTACTTCAATGACAAACGAGAGGGGATGAAGGCACTAGAGGAAGGGGAGATAAACGCCTTCCTCGTCTTCCTCGGGGAAGAGAACGGTGTGAAGGAGTTCGAACTCTACGCCAGGAGGGACGACCCGAAGAGGGAGTTAGCGGTTTCTTTGGTGAGGAGCGAACTGAAGGAGCTGAAAGAGGAGATCCAGTTGGAGAGGATGGAGGAGAAAGACATCTTGTTGCAGTTCTTAGAGAACAGCGTGGAGATGAACACTAGGGAATTAGAAGTTATATACACCTTCGTCCTCCCCCTCTTGCTCCTCTTTTCAGTCCTCATATCCGGCTCCCTGACCATCGACCTGATAACTGAAGAGTTGGAAAGGAAGACCTACTCCTCCCTCCTTTCCTCCCCCCTCAAACCTCATCACTTCCTAAACGCCAAGATATGGTTGCCCTCCATACTCACAGCCTTCCAAAGCTCCATATGGATCTTCTTGTTTCTCTTTCAAGAGATATACATACAGAACGTTCACTTCCTCCTCCCTTTCCTCTTCTCTCTTTCCCTCCTTTACTCCAGCGTCGGAGCTCTTTTTTCCTCTTTCTTCAAGCGGAACAAGAGCGCCCAGTTGGCGTACACCGTGTTCATGCTCCTCTCCCTCACCTACTTCCTTGGGCTTCCTGTTCGGTTCACCCCTTCCTATATCATAACCCGCCTTTCACTAGACCCCTTCTACTTCCCCTCAGATGTCTTCCTTTGGTTTGCCCTCTCCGCTCTGTTTTACCTCTCCTCCCTGTTCCTCTCCTCTTACCTCTTGAGGGAGGCGAAGTAACCCTTCACATCCACCTTCATCCCTTGATGCAACTTCTTCCTCCAAGCCTCTAGCAAGAGATTCTCCTTCCCCAAGAATTCGGCAGCGGTTTTTACCTTTCCAGTCTTGAAGATGGGGTTCTTCTCCTTGAAATCTTCCTCCCTCACCCCATGATGATCGAAGATGACCTCCTTCGAATTCTCCACAGCCTTCATCATGCTCTCCTTCGCTTGTTCGAAGAGCTTTGAGCTCATCTTCCATCCCAAGAACAAAGTCGGGAAGCCGTCCATTATCAACAACTCAGGCTTCCTCTCGATGACCCATTCTAACGCCTTGGGGTCGAGCAATGCCTGGGCATCGCTCCCATGGATGAACTTCCCTACCCTGACCATGACTACCATCCCCACTTTGCTCCCGACTGGCCCATGCCACACCGCAGGAGATATCTCAATCCCATAATATTCTCCCCCATCCCCATAGATGAGCTCCTTGCACCTCTCCTTCACCTGCTCCTCGAACAGCTTCCCCCTCCTCTTCCCAGAAGGATTTATGTTCTCGTGAATGTCCTTAGCGATCACTATCTTGTCCCTGAAGACCTCATATAACTCGTCATTGGGGTAGGGGTGGTGGTCGTAGTGATAATGGGTCACCACCACTATCTTCGCCTTCTTCCCGAACTCGGCGATCCTCTCCTTCGCCAGCTTTAAGGCCAATAACTCTGGCTTTGAAGGAGGCAGACCATATCTCCTAGGCCCGAGGGCCACCCCTGGATCTATCAAGATCCTTTCCTCTGGGAGGAAAGTGGCCTCGCTCCTCACGCCGAAGGAATCGAAGGCTAGAGGGATGATCACGGTTCACACCTTGAACCTCAGGAGGGCAGCCACCCCTCCCAATCCATCCACCTTCCTCCCTGGCTCGCTGCTTGAATCCAAGATGACCACTTTTCCCTTCTTTTCTTCGGTCTCCCTCATGAGCTCGTCCGAGAGTCCCATGTCCTTTCTCATGAAACCATCTGTTATGAGCAGGACTTCCACCGCCCCATACCCCAGGGCCTTCCTCACCTCCTCGACGCCATAGGCGTACTTTCCCTCCTTAGCGATCTCTTCTAGCAACTGGTCCACGAGCTTAGTGTCCTTTGAGAGCTTATCCTCCCTCAACAATCTCTCCACATATCCCCTCCTGACGATTTCGTTCAAACCATTCTTGCCACCATAGCTTATCTTCACCACCTTCCTACCAGTGAGTTCTCTAACTTCATCTGAAAGGAAACCAGCACAACCTATCAAGACGTGCTTCACCCCTTTCTCCTTCGCTACTTCCTCCACCCTCTTCAAGGCTTCCCTCAAGAACTTTTCCTTCACTTGTTCGTAGGATGGGTCATGTTTTGGGGGAAAACTCGCCCTGAATTCCCCCAAATATTCCATCCCCCTGGAGAGCAGAGCCATGTCCATCGCCCCGTAATCCACGGACACCAACAGGACCCTCTCATATCTCGTCTCCGCATCCCTTAACAATCTCCTCTCGTGCTCTCCCCACTTCTCCTTTTTTATCCTTATCACGTCCCCTGGGGACACATTTAAGGAGTGGTACCCTTTCCCTATCTCCTGGGATGCTTCCTCTATCCTCCCTAATAGCTTGAGGAAGTTCGGATGTAGGGTCACCTTCTCCACCCTGACTTCCACCGAGACGGGTCTCCTCATGCCCTCTTGTCCCTCCTCCTTCTTCACTTTTCTAGAACTCCTCCCCCACACCAAATCTCCCTTCTTGATCACTCTACTTAAGTACCAAAGGTCCTCCCTTCCTTCTACCCTTACCTTGACCTCTCCTGACTTGAAATCCTTGAAGAGGACCTTCATTCCACTACCTCTATTTGATCCACTTTTCCATCCCCATCCACGTCCAACCCCCTTATCAGGACGCCCCACTCCTCCTCTCCCTTGAAACCTTTCAAGAGCTCCTTGTAGAATTTGGTCAGTCCCAGGATCCCAGCCTTAGTCCCCACTGCCTTGTTCCCCGCGATGAGGACGATGACCTTCCTCTTGTCCCAAGGGTTCTTTATCTTCTCCACCACCCCTATCAAATCCTCATTATAAGTCTCTCCAGTACGCCTTGAAACTATTCCTCCCAACAAGTATCCGTACTTCGAGGACTTTATGTTGAAAAAGTAAGGGAGTTTCCTGTTGATCTCGTAGCTCACGGAATTCACACCAGGCCCGCCTATGAGGATGAGATTCTCCTTGAGCAGGCCTTCTGCCTTGACGTCCACGTCCAACCTCACGCAGAAGTTATCGTGATCCAAGAACTGGCCCAAGAAGAGGGCGAGCTGAGCGGAGTAATGCCCATCCCTCGCCCCTGTCCTGAAAGGTCCGTGGGGGAGAGGGGAGCCCACCACGATGAGGCCATTTAACCTCCTTCTCTCTATCAAAGGGCCGAAGAACCTCAGGAGTTTCTCATCCATGACCTTCACCTTCCCTATCTCCTCTTCCTCACCGTTCATCTCCACTCCGAAAGCCCCGCACTTCAGGGCATACAGCTTGGCAGTACCTCCCTTTATCTTTTTCTCCCCCACCACCTTCAAGAACCCGGCCCTCTCCAAGCGCCTCACGTGGTAGTAGACCTTTTGGGGGTAGAGCTTGAGTTTCTTGGCGATTTCCGCGGGATACATGGCTCTCTTAGCTAGTAACTTGAGGATCTGGATGCTCCTCTCGTTGGCTATGGCCTTGAGTTGTCTGGGCCTCAAGATCATGATCTCCTTAGCGTAACTCTTCCCACCCCTTTCCGATACCAACCATCTCCCCATGCTCCTTCAACTTCCACACCATTAATAAATTTTTTGTAATGGTAAGCTCCAACGTTTGTCGGGATTTATAAAAAAGAAGTCAATGGGATTTTTATGAAAGCCGTCATCCTCGCAGCGGGTAAGGGGAAGAGATTGAGGCCGCTCACGAAGGTCGTCCCGAAGGCCATGGCCCCGGTGGCTGGGAAACCTCTTCTGGCCTGGACCATAGAGGCCCTTGAGAGGTATGGAATAAGAGACCTCATCATCGTGGTGGGGTATTTGAGGAACATGATCAAGGAATATTTCGGGAGCGGGGAGAGATATGGGGTGAACATAACTTATGTGACCCAGAAGAAATTGAAGGGGACTGCCCATGCCTTGAAGGCCGCTGAGGAACACGTAAATGAGGACTTCCTGTTGGTTTACGGGGATGTGCTCTTCGATCCCCAAGTTCTCGGGGAGCTCCTCTCGGAAAAGAGGCCCACCGTATGTGCTAAGGAGGTGAGCAATCCAGAGAAATACGGCGTCCTGGAAGTGGAAGGAGATAAGTTGGTGAGGATAAGGGAGAAGGAGCCCAATCCAAAGAGCAACTTGGTGAACGCTGGGGTGTATTACCTCCCGAAGGAGATCTTCAGGGCCATCGATGAAACTCCCCTTTCCCCGAGAGGGGAATACGAGCTCACCGACTCCATCCAGATCCTGGTGAACTCCGGGATGGAGTTTAAAGTCCTCCCCATAAGGAGTTATTGGATAGATGTGGGGACCTTGGACAAGTTGAACATGGCCCAGGAGGTGCTGAGATGTGTGGGATAATAGGATACGTAGGTGATAGGAGGGCTTCTCCCATCTTATTCAAGGGACTAAAGAAACTGGAGTACAGGGGATATGATTCCGCAGGGATGGCCACCTCGGGTTCTGGGATACACTTGAAGAAAGTTGTGGGGGAGGTGAAGAAGCTTAAACCTTTCCTTTCCTCCCTTCCCGGGACAATAGGCATAGCTCACACAAGGTGGGCTACCCACGGGAAGGTGAGCGAGAGGAACGCCCACCCCCATCTGGATTGCTCCGGTAAAATAGCCATAGTCCATAACGGCATCATAGAGAATCACGAGGAGTTGAAGGAAAGGTTGAAGGGGCACGAATTCAGGTCTGAAACGGATTCTGAAGTGATAGCTCACTTGGTGGAGGAGAACCTATCTCGAGGCCCTCTAAAAGCAGTCTTCGAGGCGATGAAGCTCATGAGGGGTTCCTTCTCCTTCATCGTCATGATAGAGGGGTTCCCATTCCTGATAGCTGGTAGGAAAGACACCCCTCTTTACGTGGGAATCGGGGAGGGGGAAAACTTCGTGGCGAGCGATGTGCTAGCCTTCCCGAAAGGGACCAAGGTCATCCCCTTGGAAGACTACGAAGTCGCCCTCGTTTCCAAGGAAAGCGTCGCCATCTACAGGGACGGGAAGAGGGTGAAAAAGCAGGCGAGGAGCGTCTCTTTTTTTGAGGATTTTGAAGAGATTGAGGGACACTACATGTACAAGGAGATCAAGGAGGAGCCCAAATCCGTTTCTAGGGCCATGAACCAGGACCTCTCAGAGGCGATAAGGATACTGAGGGAGAACGAGGTGTGTCTCATAGCTTCAGGAACTAGCTACCATGCCTGTCTGATGGCGAAGCTCTTGTTCTCCAAGATCGCCGGGAAGAAGGTGGAAGTTTACCTGGCCTCGGAGTTCTCTCACTTCCTCGATTCCATCCCAAAGGATGCGATGATATTCGCTGTCTCCCAGTCAGGGGAGACAGCGGACGTGCTGGAGGCCATAAAACTCGCGAAGCGAAAGGTGATCTCCTTGGTGAATGTGCCCACCTCTACCCTGGCCCGCATCTCCGATTACGTGATTCACCTGAACGCTGGGCCAGAGGTCGGGGTGGCGGCCACCAAGAGTTATGTCAACCAATTGGTGATCTTCACCCTCCTAGCCTACGGCTTAGCGGGTAAGTTAGGTGAAGGGAGAAAGTTACTTCAAGACCTCCCGAAGGAAATAGAGTTCATCTTCTCCCAAGAGGAGAAGATAAGGATGTTGGCGGAGAAGTTGAGGGATAAAGAACACATCTTCCTCATAGGTAGGGGTTATAGTTACCCTTCCTCCTTGGAGGGAGCTTTGAAGATAAAGGAGATAAGTTACATACACGCAGAGGGATTCGCTGGAGGGGAGTTAAAACACGGGACCCTTGCCTTGATAGAGAAAGGAACCCCATGCATAGCCTTCGTGGACGACGAGGAGATCCTGAACAACGTGAACGAGGTCAAGGCGAGGGGAGGATACATCATAGGGATAGCTGGGAGACATAATGAGCTCTTTGACGAGTTCATAGCGGTTAAGGGTTTCTTCCCCATCACTTCCATCGTTCCCCTCCAACTCCTTTCTTATCACTTGGGCGTGCTAAGGGGGTACAACCCCGACAAGCCCAGGAACCTCGCGAAAAGCGTGACGGTGAAGTGAGCTTGGAGGCTAGGCTTGAACCCAAATATTACTTCGAGACCCTCGATGATAGGATAAAGAGGCTGTTCAAGGGGAAGGTCTGGGAGGCCTTGAAGAGGAAGGAAGAGTTCGAATATGAGCCCAAGGTGCTCGGGAAGGTGGAACACTCGAAGATAAGGAACTCCTACATAGGGAAGGAAACCGTCGTGAGGCCCTATTCCGTGATAGAGGATTCCTACATCGGGGAGAATTGTGTCATCGGCCCTCATGCCTATATCAGGAAAGGCTGTATAATCTTGGATGAAGTTCAGATAGGTAGGGCAGAGATTAAGGGCTCCATTTTGATGAAGGGCGTGAAGGCCCATCACCACTCCTATGTAGGGGATTCCATCCTAGGGGAAAGGGTGAATGTGGCCGCAGGTTTCATAACAGCCAACCTGAGGTTTGATGGGAGGGAGGTGAAGGTGGAGGGGCACGAGACGGGCCTGAGGAAGTTCGGAGCCATCTTAGGGGACGATATTAAAACAGGAGTGAACGCCATAACCCTCCCTGGCACCTTGGTAGGACCCGAGAGCTGGATCTATCCCCTGGCGGTCGTTAGGGGTTTCCACCCAAGGGGTTCTAAGATCACTTCAGAGGGAACTTCAGCCCATAGACTGTCTCTAAGAACTTAATGTTTTCTTTCGCCTTATTTCTCGCCTGTTTAATGATTTCATCTTCCTTGAAGAACTTGTGCCTCCCCTCCCAGGAGCCCCAGTCCTCTCCCCTGACGAAATCCTCTATGTACTCAACCGGGAGCTCTGCGAGTTTCTTTCTCCTCCAACTTTCCACCAAGGGGGAGTCCCCCAGACCCTTCAGCGTTTTTCCCTCGAATTCTACTCCTTTCCTGGTTAACCTGAACGTCAAGGTGGTGGATGAGCAAGCCCACCAATAGACGACTTTCTCCACGAAATCCTCATCTCTTTTCAACAACTCATTGAGAGTTATCCCTTCATCTACCCTTCCTAGTTTCTTCGCGTACTGTAAGGTCTCTTCGGCCAAACCCCTCATGAAATCCTTCACTTTGGACCACTCTCTCCTAAAAACTCCAATGGCTCCTTCCTCCCCCCTCCCCAAGATCTTGGCATATAAGAGGGCAGAGGATAGCCTCCCTACGTATGGGTTCGCGTGAACGGGCAACTTCCTGATAGCATCCACTTCGAGATCTTCTGCTCTAATGGGCTGAAGTATGTAACTCTCCAGGGCAGAGAGGGCGTCCACTTTAAGTCTCTCCTTCAGGCAATTCCCGAATCCTTCAAAACTCTCCTTCACTTCCGCGGGGAGCTTCTCATACACCTCGAGGAGTTTTTCGAGCTCAAACTCCTTCGGAGGGACCAACCCTTTCTCTAGGACAGTAACGGCCGCTAAGTAATCCCACGCGTGGTAAAGGAAGCTATCTACCATATTCTCACCCATTTTGCAGTCTTCCCATATAGCCTCCTCTTTCCACCTGAAGACGTCTAGTGGACCCTTACGTCCACAAACTTTGCACTTTTTCATGTTTCATCCCGAGACGTCTCCTTTTATAAATTTTACTACTTTAAAAAAATAAATTCGTTTCGAAAGGTTTTTATCAAAACAGACCCCAAGACAATCAATGAAGAGACAAGCATTCGTTTTTTTCTTGATCATTTTATTCCTATTTCTCTTACTGTCCTATGCTCAGACAGAGACCATAGCGAACCCAAATTTCACATCTGACGCCTCTGGATGGACCTACGGGGAGGTGGACGCCTCCGGAGTGGCTTCTGGGGCGTGGAACTCAACAGGAGGCCACTACGACCCTGGATGTTACTACATGCTCCACAACGACTCCGACACGGGAAGCAATCCGACCTCGGAGCAGTGGATAAACTATTCCTTCTCCCTGACTTCCGTCCCCAACCAGACCAAATTGGTCGCTTGGTACAGGTTGGTCACGGACGACGACACGGACTACCACGCAGAGGTGAGGTTAATACATTCCAATGGGACAGAATTCGTCCTCTACGTCTCCTCCACCGTGACGACCGCAGGGGATACCGGGTGGATTGAAGTGAGCGAAGACATCACGGACATCGTCGATGTGACCGGGACCTACACCGTGAAGCTCTATGTCCAGACAGGGCCTGCTCCCGAGAACGCGGATAAACCCACGAATGAAGGCTATTGGGATGATGTCCAAGTCTACCTTTATTATCCGCCTAAATGGCATGAGATCTACGTGAACGATAGTGATATCCGCCCAGGGGATGTGGTGGAACATCAAGTGAGGTGGACGGACGAGGCAGGCATGAGTTACGCGGTCTTGGAGGTGAACGGAACAGGGGCGAACTGCGACACCTTGGATAATGTCTCCTCAACCACACTCTCCGGGAACGACGCTTGGTCCAACCTTTCTTGGGTCATCCCTTCTGCCTGTGAGGGGAAGGTTATAGGGTGGAGGATATACGCGAACGATACCTCTAACATGTGGAACGCCACCCCAATTCAGAGCTATCAGGTCAAGGAGAACACCCCTCCTTATTACACTTCTGTCCAAGCCAACGATACGACCCCCTTCCCAGGGGATGCGGTGAAATTTTCTGCCTTGTGGTTCGACAACGCGGGCTTGGATTACTGGACATTCTCCTGGAACGCCTCCGGAAACTGCGATACTTGGGAGAACGTGACCATCTCCGACTTCCTTCAACCCAACAACTCTTGGTCCAACGTTACTCAGGTCATTCCATCCGCCTGCAGTGGGAAGGCAGTGGGTTGGATGTTCTACGCCAACGACACCTCAGGCAATTCTAATGCCACGGAAGTGAACGTCATAGACGTTCAAGCGGAGTACATCTCCATAACCCTCTATAACGGTCCCATCTGCTTCGGAAGTGTGGATGCAGGAGGAGAGTACCCAGCCAGCGATGGGAGCATCGCGGAGTGCGGTTCTGGGATAAAAGGGTTCCCCTTAATGGTGGAGATAGATTCCAACGTGAATACGGACATATGGTTAGTGGGCTCCGGGGACCTCACGGATGGTGTGAACACCATCCCCCTCTCGAACTTGAAATACAATGAATCCTCTTCCCCCTCTTACAAGACAGGCCTCTCCACATCGTACCAGATATTCAAGTCGAACATACCATCTGGGCTGAGCAATCACTCAATTTATTGGTGGTTGGAGGTGCCTGTCGGCCAGGCCGCGGGAGGACCCTATGCGACTAACGTGACCGTCCTCGTGAACAAGACTTCTTAGGAAAACTTTTAAATAGTAAAAATCATAGGAAGTAAACATGGATGCTGAAAGTCTCATAACTTATGCTCTTATATTCCTCGTCCTCGCCGGTGCTTGGTTCATCTCAAGTCAAGTGAGGGAAAGCATCATAACTGGCATGCTCGTTCAGACGGCCTCCACGAACGCTTCCGTAACTGTTAAGGAGTTCATCTCAGTCACACTACAAGAGGGTTATCCCATTAACTTCCCAGAGTTAAACCCGGGCACGAGCAATCAGCCAGCCTCCACCAACCCTTCCAATCTCACCATCGGTGCTGAGACGAATGTGGGCTATAACATAACCATAAACGCGACTTCTAACTTCGTGGGGAGCGGGACAGCTGCGGGACATTCCTTCCTCATCGGGAATATGTCCTTTAATTCCACCAACATAACGACATTGACCCCCCTTCAGTTGAACGTGGATAAGAAGGCATACGAGTGGCAGGATTGCCCCTGCGGGACCGAGCACAATAGGAGCATATGGTATTACATATCCGTCCCAGCTGGCCAGATAGCGGGCCCATACCAAGCCAACATAACGATAAAAGTGGTGAAGAGCACGGGATGATTAAAAAGATTTTTTCACTGGTTGGACTTTTCTTATTAGTCCTGTCAGTGACTAAGGCGAGCTGTAGTTTGGGGGCCACTCCCCTCTCAGCGAGCGCTCAGGCGATGCCAGGGCAGACTGTGGAAATAACTTGGAACCTTTATAACTTGTACGGAGACAGGCCGACCCACGTTGTGTTAAGCGTCACTTCTGATGTCGATTGGAATTACTGGATAGAGCCGGAGCTCCACGAGGCCACCTACAACGTTTCTGGGGTATTGATAACTACGAGCGAGAACTTGGCGATCCCTCCGAGACCCGTGGTTACCTACAAGCCTTCCACCATAGCCGCTGGAGAGGACTACGTGAAACACCCTAGCAAGGAGGGCTACATCCCTGTTTCCACGGTGAAGATGTACATTGAAGTCCCTGAAAATGCAACCCTCTGGGAGACTCACAAGTTCACCCTGACGGCTCAGGGGAACTGCTTCACTATCCCTCCCGGGACCGTGATCCCAGCGGTCTCGACCTCCCTTGACGTAAACCTCCAAGTGGTTTCCCAGGAATACTATGAGGAGTTGGTGATATCCACCGCCCCTTGGTACGTCGTTTACCTGCCGTGGATAGTGTTAGTCGTCGTGTTAGCAGCACTCGCAATCCTTATATATGCGAAAGGAATGTTAAAATTCAAGCCTAAAAGGAGGCGTAAGCGGTGAAGATAGGCTTCGAATACATCGTGGGTGTGGTGGTATTCCTATTTTCCTTCTTGGCCATATATGGCCTCTTACAACCCTATCCATTCGTCTTCTTCGCTGCAGCACCTAAGACGGAGCAAACAACTGCTGAGTTGACAATAAGCAGGTACATAAACACGGGCATAAACAACACGCCGGTCAATTTCACGTACACGGGCATCGTCCCAGGTTATTGGTACAACGCGAGCAACGGGACTGGG
>Ga0180300_10000412_pt1 | contig 18618 bp, 15 predicted proteins | sample GuaBasSediGuay15_FD_121798 | JGI IMG/M metagenome (GOLD analysis project Ga0180300, IMG submission 121798) | Subseafloor sediment microbial communities from Guaymas Basin, Gulf of California, Mexico - Guay15, Core 4569-2, 21-24 cm | ecosystem: Environmental > Aquatic > Marine > Hydrothermal... | reverse complement strand
TGGAGTTATAATCCTGGTAAAGATCTAGCTATGATTCATGGTTCACCTGCACTATCTAGTGATGGAACACTATACATACCGATGTGTAAAGTTGGTGATGAAGGTGGTTGGATTATAGCTGTTAATATCTCTACTGGTACAGAGGTTTGGCGTCGTAAAGTCGGTGGTTGGAGAGCTGACTCCTCACCAGCTATTGGTAGTGATGGTACTATATATGTAGGTGGTACTTCTTCCAACAGCGGTGGACTCTATGCTTTTGGTTTAGGTTACCCTGACCATCCTCCTGAGGCTCCTGTGATTAGTGGTCCTCATAGTGGTAAACCTGGTGTTGTCTATAATTTTTCTGTTTATGCGGTAGATCCTGATGGTGATAATCTTACTTATTATATTTGGTGGGGTGATAGCTCTCAGGATGCTGGACCATATCCTTCAGGTTATGTATTTAACATCTCTCATAGTTGGAAGAAGAAGGGTAAATATTTTGTTGCTATAGATGTCGAAGATGAAGAAGGAGCGCAAAACAGCACTGAATTCTATATGAATATAACACGTAAATCTAAGGATATAAAATTTTTTATCAACAAATTGTTAGATTCAATCTAAAAAATTAGAGAAGATTTTAAGCTAGGAGAATTTTCCTCTATTGGTTTCTGAAAGATTCATCGGAAGTAATAGTATCTCATAAAGGTTAAAATGATAATCATTATCCCTCTGAATATAATAATCTTGCTTTAATCTAAAACCAATAGAGGTTATCCTTTTTTCTTCTCCACTACTATATCTTCTTTTATATCTATCAGTTTTTTTGCTAACTCTATATATCCTTCTAAATCAGTGTTAGCTGAAACTAATAGTTTAGCTCCATCTGGAGAACCACCGCCATGCATACAACCTGGTACACCTGCACCAATTGTAAGCCATTCTATAAATCTAGCAATCTTCGCTCTAGTTTCACCAGAAGAATTAGCTTTAAGATATTTTAATAGTAATTCTCCATACTCTGGATTCATAAGATCTTTATAGGATGGTAGACAACCTGTTTCGCCGATGCCACCTGCTATATCTTGAGTAATCCTCTTAGTATCATATGGTAGAGTACCTACATGAACCTTATTAACATTGGATAGTAACATATTTGGTATCCAAACACCAGAAGGATGCATCCTCCCTAGAGCAGCAGCAGCTACACCCATACCAAAGGTTGTTTCATTATTTATAATCATCCTGATGATCTTCTCTCTAAAGATTTTTTCATTAAGTCCATTAGCTCTAGTCATAAGTATAGATGCACCTATCATAACATCTCCTTGTCCAGCTACACATCCACCGATAGCAGATCTATAAGGTGCTACAAAATTCAGAACAGCTTCTGAGGTATACTTATACTCTCTATACATAAATATTCTTTCTTTTGGAATAAAAACATCGTTAAATAGTAGATAAGCCTGTGTGATACCACCATATTCTACTGGTATATCAAAACCGTCTTCATATTCCCTGAGATCACTTGGATGCCTAGTTTCAATGATAGTTAAACCATTGATATCCCTAGGTATAACAAAGGAGATGGCATAATCTCTATCCTCTTCTTTATACCTTGAACCTGGCATTATAAAGATCTCATTAGCTGCAGCTACACCAGCGATCATAACCTTTGCTCCTCTAACAATTATACCATCTTCTCTCTCCTCAACAACATGGAGATATAAATCTGGGTCCTCCTGTTGAGATGGTGTTTTAGTTCTATCACCTTTTGGATCAGTAAGTGCACCTGCAACTGTTATATCTTCTTCTTGTGCTTTTTTAAGCCAGTTTCTAAGTCTCTCATGATAGTTTGTCCTAGATTCTCTATCAATATCATAGGTTGTAGACCACATAGCGTTTAAAGCATTGAAACCAACGCATCTACCACCAGTGCAAGTACCAGTGAGTTGAAACATAAGTCGTTTCATCTTAACATTCATTATCATATCATCTGCGGTTTTAATCACAGAAAGGTATCTACTAATTTTTTTACCTGTGAAGATAGATTTCGTGGTAAGTATAGCTTCATATTCTTTTTGTTGAGATGCTTCAAAGATTTTAGCATGACCTTCTATAGTGCGTCTAGTAGCAGGATGAGTAGTTACATCTTTTATAAGCTCTCCAAACTTATAGATATTAGGGCGCATCCTTCTAAGGGATTCTTTATACTCCTCTGCAGTTTTCATAATACAATCACTCTTCTAAGATGAAAACCCATTCGCACCATAGATCCTCAGGATGTTCATCTAGTGGACAAACATTACATAACACCTTTATCTCTGGGTTAAATTCTTTTGCAAAGGCTTTTAGAAACCCCCATCTCACCTGTTTACATGGAAACTCTCCAAGCCCCTTTTTAATCCTAGTGAGCTGTACTCTACATTTAACATTTCTAACAATAGCCTTATTTTTATTTTCCACTATAATTTCTTTGTTCTCTAAATCTAAAGTCCATCCAGAGTATCTCAGAGCTTCTATTACAGATGCTATATCCTTACCTTTTATATCAAAGAGTTCTTTTATACGTCTAGCTTCTATCTTACCCATAACCTCCCATACAAACCTATCAACTTCTGTAGCGCCTTCTGTACCCCATCGTTCTTCTATACCTATAAAATATAGTCCATCTACACTCCACATATTACGGAGATGCATAAAGATAAAATCAGGGAGTTTATCTTTAGGTATACTATTGATTAGTTTACGATCCTCTTCTCTACTCATAGTTATCCCTTGGTTTTATCCGAGTTTCTCTTTGATAACCTCTGTAAGTTTCGGTAGAACCTCATAGAGATCTCCTACTATACCATAGTCAGCTGATTTAAATATGAGCGCATCGGGGTCTTTATTTATAGCTACTACTATACCAGAGTCTCTCATACCAGCTATATGTTGTATCTGCCCTGATATACCAACTGCTATGTATAACTTAGGTTTAACCTTATGACCAGATAAACCTATCCAGTGATCCTCAGATAACCATTTTAGATCAGCAGCAATAGGTCTACTACAACCAATGGTTTTACCTTTTAAAGCCTCAGCTAGTTCTTCAGCTAGTTTCAAATCTTCTTTATTCTTGAAACCTCTACCACATGATACGATTATATCTGCTTCTTCAACGTTTACACTATCCGTTTGCATCTCTGTGATTTTAACAATAGAGGAACTCGATGGTTTAACCTTATATTCTTTCTCTTCAATCTCACCTTTCCTCTTATCATCTCTAGGTAGAGGATCAATCAACCTAGGAGGGATTGTAACTATAGCAGGTTTACTATTGAAACCTTGTAATGCAACAGCATTTCCACTATAAACCACTCGTTTTGTATAAACCTTGTTATCCTCTAGATATACATCAACTGCATCGATGATACAACCTGTTTTAAGAATACCAGATAATCTAGAGGCAAGTTCTTTACCATTTTTAGTAGAACCAATAAGTATAGTTTCTACACTCTTCTCCTCAACAACTTGTTTTAAAATATCAGCGTATTCCTCAGCTTTAAAAGAAGACACTGGAGATTTAATAACAACTACCTCATCTGCTCCATATGCTATAAGATTCTTTGCTAAATCTTTATCCCCACCTATTACAACCGCTATAAGTTTTCTACCAAGTTTATCAGCAAGTTCTCTACCTTTATTCAACAACTCATATGCTATATTCTCCTTCTCAGAGTATACTAAAACCATTTTAACCCACCACTCCTTCCTTTAGTAGATTATCAACTAGTTTCTCTATATTTTCATCACTTGCATCCTCAAAAACTATATTTTTACGCTTCATTGATACACCTTCTAAACTAATGGTTTCAACCATTGATTTAGGAGTAACACCTAGAGATTCACCACTCCACTCATGAATAGGTTTATTCGCAGAACCTAGAATCTGCATTAGACTAGGTAACCTAGGTTCATTAATCTCCTTTGTAACAGTTACAACAACAGGCATAGTAGATTCTATAGTAACAGATTTATCCCCTAGGTTACGTTCCCCTATAACCTTATCCTTTTCAACAGTTAAAGTATGAGCATAGGTTATCTGAGGTATACCAAGTAGTCCAGCAAGTCTTGGCCCTACCTGCCCAGAGAACATATCTGTTGAAGCTTCTCCACATAGTATTATATCATATTCTCCAATCTTTTTTATAGCTGCAGCAAGTAGTTCTGTTATAACATTATAATCTCCATCAGCTGGTATAAGTATAGCTTCATCTGCACCCATCGCTAATAACTCTTTAAGTCTCTCTCTAGCATCGCTTTCACCAACTGTTATAACAGTTATACTACCACCATGTTTCTCTTTAATCTTTATAGCTTCTTCAACAGCATTTTTATCTATATCATTGACTTTTCTTTCAAGACCTGCTAGTATAGGTTTTTTAGTATTTGGGTCAATCTTCATCTCAGATGCATCTACAACTTGTTTTGCACATACGATTATCTTCATATTTCATCCCCCTAACTTTCTCTTACGTTCCAACTCTCTAAGTTCTTTCCTTTTAATTTTACCACTCTGAGTTTTAGGTAACTCTTCAACAAACTCTATCTCCCTAGGATATTTATATGGAGCAGCAACCTTCTTTGTATGCTCTTGTATCTCCTTTGCAAGTTCATCAGAAGCTTTAGATGGATCATGGAGTACAATAAAAGCTTTAACTATTACACCTCTAATCTCATCTGGACTAGCTACAACAGCACATTCCAATACATCTGGATGTGAGATTATAGCTGATTCTACTTCAAAGGGAGATATACGATAACCAGATGCCATAATTAGATCATCATCTCTACCGCTAAACCAATAATAACCTTCTTCATCTTGATATACTACATCTCCACTTAGAAACCAACCGTTTTTAAAACACTCTTTTGTTTTATCAGGTTTCCTCCAATACTCTTTAAATAAACCAGGGTCACTATCTTTAACCGCTAGTATACCATGTTCACCTTGTGGTAGTGGATTTCCATCTTCATCTACAACAGCACATATCTTACCAGGTTGTGGTTTACCACAAGAACCTGGTTTAATCTTCAAACCAGGCATATTAGATAGATAAACCATAACCTCAGTCATACCGATACCATCATAGATATCTAAACCAAAACGTTTCTTCCACTCCTTTATAACCTCTGGGTTAAGTGGTTCACCAGCAGAGGTACAATGCCTTAGTTTAGATAAATCATATTTTTTCTCTGCATCTTTTACTGTTAGAAACATCCTATAAGCCGTTGGAACAGATGCTAAGATGGTTATACCATATCTCTCTAAAAGTTCAAACCATTTCTCCGGATTGAAACGTCCATCATATATGAAAGTAGATATACCACGTCTCCAAGGATATAGAAAACCATTACCAAGTGGATAAATCCAGTTTAAATCACCAGTATGACCAATGAGATCACCTTCCTTTGCATCCTCCCAATATATAACACTAGGATCATTGCCTGGAACCCATCGATGTAGATGTACAGCACCTTTAGGATCACCAGTTGTACCAGATGTATAACAGAAGAAAGCTATATCCTCCTTGCTAGTTTCTTCTAATTCTAAATTTGAAGAAGCTTTCCTCATAAGTTCATCAAATTCTAAATGTCTATCACTTTTTGATTTACCCACAACTATTATATATTCTAAGGATGGACATTCCTCTCTAATCTCATCAACCTCTTTCACATACTCTGGAGTAGTTATAACCATCTTAGATTCACTATCTTTAACTCTATATGCTATCTCATGTGTTCTAAACATAACACTAGATGGTATAGGTACAGCACCAATCTTCACTCCGCCGAGGAAAGATATATGGAAGGCAGGTATATTTGGGAGGCGGATGAGGAATCGATCACCTTTCTTAAAATCTAGATCTCTAAGTATATTTCCAAATTTATCTGTAAGTTCCTTCATCTCTCTAAAAGTATAGGTAGCCTTTGAACCTTTTGAATCCTCCCAGTATAATATTGTTTTATCTCCATTCCCTTGTTCAACGTGTTTATCTACACAATCATATCCAATATTATACTTCTCAGGTATATCCCACTTCCATTTTCTAACTTCTTCTTCGTATGAAAACTCCCCCATATACTTTCACCATTATTTTAATAAACTATTTGCTATAACTAGGCGTTGTACTTCAGATGTACCTTCATATATCTCTGTAATTTTAGCATCTCTGAATAGACGTTCAACAGTATACTCTTTGGTATAGCCATAGCCACCATGTATCTGCACGGCTTTAATAACTGCATCCATAGCTGTTTCAGATGCAAAGAGTTTAGCCATAGCAGCTTCTTTAGAATATCTACCTTGTTTATGATCCTTTGCATAGGCTGCTTTATAAACTAGTTGACGTGCTGCTTCTATCCTAGTAGCCATATCAGCAAGCATCCACTGTATAGCTTGGAATTTAGCTATAGGTCTACCAAACTGCTGACGCTGCTTAGAATACTCTATGCTTTCTTCAAGAGCAGCTTGTGCTATACCAACAGCTTGTGCAGCTATACCTATACGTCCACCATCTAGAGCAGATAAAGCAATTTTAAACCCTTCACCTTCTTTACCTAGCAGGTTTTCTTTTGGAACCTCCATATCTTCAAATATAAGTTCTGTTACATGATTAGCATTTATACCCATCTTCTCGAATGTGTCGCCCACCTTGAAACCTTTCATTGTATTCTCAACTATAAAAGCGCTGATACCTTTTGAACCTAGACTTTTATCTGTAACAGCAAAGACAATTAGAACACCTGCTTTACTTCCACTAGTTATAAATGTTTTATTTCCATTGATGATATATTTATCTCCTTTAAGTTCAGCAGTAGTTTGCATAGCTCCTAGATCAGATCCAGCATTAGGTTCTGTACCTGCAAAAGCACCTATCTTTTCTCCCCTTGCAAGTATAGGTAGATACTTCTTCTTCTGCTCTTCATTTCCATACTTCATTATAGGCCAAGATACCAAAGAGTTATGCACTGATGTAATGACACCTGTTGATGCACATTTCTTAGAAATCTCCTCTATGATAATTGTATAACTTATAGTATCAAGACCAGCTCCTCCATATTCCTGCGGTATAATAGCTCCTAGTAAACCGAGTTTAGCCATCTTCTTAAGAATCTCTGTTGGATACTTAGCTTTCTTATCCAGTTCAGAGGCTACTGGTGCAATCTCTTTTTCAGCAAACTCTCGCACCATCTTCTGAATCATCTTCTGTTGTTCATTTAACTCCAATTGCATGCGAATCGAAATAGGATATCATAACATAAAACTTTCCCTCTAAAATAATAAAAGAATACATGTATTCAAATATAGTTATAATAAAAATTGAAACTTTTCATGGTAAACTAAGGGTAAGAAATATAACCTCCTCATAGATTCATTTAAGGGATTTATAATGACAGAGGAATCTCAAAGAGGATTTATCCATGTCTATACTGGACCTGGTAAAGGTAAAACAACAGCAGCTCTTGGTTTAGCTTTAAGGGCAACAGGGGCTAATATGAAGATTCACATGGTACAGTTTATGAAAGGTCGTCGTTATAGTGAGATTGATGCCATAGAGAATATACCTAATTTTACTATATCGCAGCATGGTAGAGATGAGTTTGTATCTAAAGAAAATCCAGAGAAGATAGATATAGATTTGGCGAGAGAAGGATTTAATTATGCTAAGAAGATAATTGAGGAAAACAGATATGACGTGGTTATACTAGATGAGATCAATGTAGCTGTAGATTATAATCTTATACCACTTGAGGATGTAATTAAACTTATGCAAGATAAACCAGAAAAGTTAGAATTAGTTTTAACAGGTAGATACGCTCATCCAGAGATTATAAAAAACGCGGATCTAGTTACAGAGATGCTTGATATTAAACACCCATTTCAAAAAGGTATACTCGCCAGAAAAGGGATAGACTACTAGAAAAGGGGGTTGAGAAATCATGTTTGATAAGAAAATGCTTAAAGAGATTAGAGAACATGAAAAACAATGGGAGGAAAACTGTTATAGACCTCTAACGGAGAGGAAACCTGAGAGGAAACCTAAATTTAAAAATCTATCTGATATAGAGATTAAACCTGTTTATCTACCAACAGATATAGAGGATGTAGATTACCTAAAAGATATTGGATTCCCTGGGGAATATCCATTTCTCCGAGGAATTCATGCAACTATGTATAGAGGACGTATATGGACTATGCGTCAATTCGCTGGTTTTGGAACAGCAGAGGAGACAAATAAAAGATATAAATATCTACTAGCACACGGTGAGACAGGGCTTAGTGTAGCCTTTGATTATCCAACGCTCTATGGTTATGATACAGATCATCCATTTGCTAGAGGAGAATTTGGTAAATGCGGTGTAGCAGTATCCTCACTGAAGGATATGGAGATACTATTTGATGGTATACCTCTAGATAAAATAACTACTTCTATGACTATTAATGGACCAGCTGCTATCATATGGGCTATGTATATAGCTAACGCTGAGAATCAAGGTATTGATAAAAAATTGATAGGTGGAACCATTCAAAATGATATCCTTAAAGAATACATCGCTCAGAAATCCTTTATATTTCCACCTGAATCTTCTATGCGTTTGATTGTAGATACCTTCGAATATGGTTTTAAATATGTACCTAAATGGAATACTATTAGTATAAGTGGTTATCATATTAGAGAAGCTGGTTCTACTGCTGTACAAGAATTAGCTTTTACACTATTAGATGGTTTAGAATATGTTAAAGCAGCTATGGCTAGAGGGCTTGAGATAGATCAGTTTGCACCAAGACTTAGCTTCTTCTTCAATGCTCATAATGATTTCTTTGAAGAAATAGCTAAATATAGAGCTGCTCGTCGTATCTGGGCTAGAGAACTTAAAAAACTAGGTGCAAAAAAACCTAGATCTATGTATATGCGCTTTCACACGCAGACAGCTGGTTGTACACTCACAGCTCAGCAACCTGAGATAAATATTGTTAGAGTAACAATACAAGCACTTGCAGCAGTACTTGGTGGTACTCAATCTCTACATACAAATTCTATGGATGAAGCATTAGCATTACCATCTGAGAAAGCAGTTAGAATCGCTTTGAGAACACAGCAGATTATAGCAGAGGAGAGCGGTGTTACAAATACTGTTGACCCACTAGGTGGATCCTATTATATAGAATGGCTTACTGATAAAATGGAGGAGGAAGCCTATAAGTATTTTGATAGAGTAGAGAAACTAGGTGGAGTAATACCAGCTATAGAAAAAGGCTTCTTCCAAAAGGAGATAGCAGAAGCAGCATATAGATATCAGAAAGAGATAGATGAAGAAAAAAGGATTATAGTAGGAGTAAATCGTTATCAGATAGAGGAAGACCTTGAAATACCTCTGCTTAAAATGGATGAAAAAGGCGAAGAAAGACAGATTAATAGATTGAAGAAACTTAGAAAAGAGAGAGATAATGCTAAAGTTCAACGTAACTTAGAGAGACTTAGAAAAGCAGCGGAAGGTGATGAAAACCTTATGCCATATATATTAGACTGCGTGCATTCCTATGCTACTCTAGGGGAAACCTGTCAGGTATTAAGAGAGGTATTTGGAGAATATAAAGAACCTATCATCTATTAAGGAGGATTTATAGGATGAGTAGGAAGATCCGTGTCCTTATTGCAAAACCTGGATTAGATGGACATGATAGAGGAGCAAAAGTAGTAGCTAGAGCACTTAGAGATGCAGGTATGGAAGTGATATACACTGGTTTACATCAAACACCTGAGATGATTGTAGAAACAGCTGTACAAGAAGATGTAGATGTTATAGGTTTGAGTCTATTATCTGGAGCTCATATGACTCTATTTACAGATGTAATTAGTCTACTAAAAGAAAAAGGTATGGAGGATGTAATAGTAGTAGGAGGAGGTATCATACCAGATGAGGATATACCAAAACTTAAAAAAATAGGTGTAGCGGAGATATTTGGACCTGGTACATTGGTTGAGGATATCGTAAGTTTTATAGAGAAACATGTTAAACGTGAAGATAGATGAAGGAAGAGATAGTTTCAAAGGTTTTAGAAGGAGACTCTAGAGCTATAGCTAGAATGATTACCTTGGTGGAGAATCATTCAAAAGAGGCTTCTTCTCTAATGAAGGAAATCCATAGATATACTGGTTCTGCTCATATAATAGGTGTAACAGGAGTGATGGGCAGCGGTAAAAGCACTCTTATAGCAGAACTCACCCGTTTATATAGAAAGAATGGTAAAAAAGTTGGTATAATAGCTATTGATCCAACTAGTCCATTCTCAGGTGGAGCATTACTAGGAGATAGAGTGAGGATGACAGAGCTTATACTAGATAAAGAAGTTTTTATAAGAAGCATGGGTACAAGAGGTATGCTAGGAGGGTTAGCAGGAGCAGTATATGATGTAGTAGAGATACTAGATGCATCGGGTAAAGATGTTATATTAGTTGAAACTGTAGGCGTAGGACAGGCAGAGGTTGATATAATAAAGATAGCTGATACTACCGTAGTTGTAATAGTACCAGGTTTAGGTGATTCTGTACAAACTATGAAAGCAGGGGTTATGGAGATAGCGGATATATACGTTGTTAATAAAGCAGATCACCCGGGTATAGATCAAACTGTTATGGAGATAGAAAATCTAGTTGAATTATCCTCTAATCCAAATACACCTATTATTAAAACTATAGCTAAAACAGGAGAAGGTGTGTCAGATTTATTAGAAGCTATAAGTCAACATCAAAAATACCTAGAAACAGAAGGTGAATTAGAGGAGAAGAGGAAGATAAGATATGAAGCAGAACTTATAGAGATTATAAGAAACCATCTACTAGATATGATCTATGATGAATCTATAGTGAAACAAAGAATTGATACCATTGTAGATAGAATACTAAGTAAAGAAACAGATCCATATACAGCAGCAGAAGAAATACTAGGTAGAATTCTAAAATAAATTCTAATAATTATAATAAAAAAATATGAGAGAATATAGAATCCCTTTATACTCCCTTGAATATAGGTTTCCTCTTCTCTAGAAATGCCTTCATACCTTCTTTTTGATCTTCAGTATCGAAGCCAGATGCAAATGTAGATATCTCTAATACACAGGCGGAGTTTAAATCCATATCTAATCCTCTGTTAACTAAGGTTTTAATAAACATTGTTTGAATAGGTGATTTAGAAGCTATTTTCTCCGCGATTTTCTCTGTCTCCTCTCTAAGTTTATCATCATTGACAACCTTATTTATAAGACCTATATGTTCTGCTTCTTCAGCTGATATATTATCACCTGTAAGTAGAAGTTCTTTGGCTTTCATTCTACCTACTAGTCTCGGTAGATTCTGTGTACCACCGAAACCTGGTGATATACCTAGATTTATCTCAGGCTGACCTATTTTAGCTTTCCTACCAGCTATAGCTATATCACAACTCATTAGTAGCTCACAACCACCACCAAGTGCATAACCATTTACCATAGCTATATATGGTATCCTAGAGCTTCTTATAAAACCAAAAACTTTATGCCCTAACTCTGCAAATTCTTTCGCCTCTAAAACATTCATATCCTGCATTTCCTTGATATCTGCACCTGCTACAAAGGCTTTACCAGCACCAGTGATAACTGCTACTCTAACTTCTTTATCATCTTCAAGTTCCTCTACTCTGCTTAGAAGTTCTTTTAGAAGTTCTCTGTTAAGTGCATTCACTGGTGGTCTATCAATAGTAATCCAGGCTATATTTTTCTTCTTCTCAACTGATATCATAGGTTATCCCTCATAGTTGTAGAATCCTCTACCTGTTTTTCTACCTAGATAACCTGCTTGAACCATCTTCTTCAGCAATGAACAAGGTCGATACTTAGAATCATTGAAACCCTCATATAGCACATTCATGATATTCAAAACTACATCTAACCCTATTAGATCCGCTAACTCCAATGGACCCATTGGATGATTCATACCTAGTTTCATAACAGCATCGATACTCTCTGGTGTACCAACTCCTTCTTGTAAACAAAATATTGCTTCATTTATCATAGGCATAAGTAGTCTATTTGATACAAAACCTGGACTATCATTTACCTCCACCGGTATTTTACCCATCTTCTCAGCTATCTCTTTAATCAAAGCAGCAGTTTCATCTGATGTTTTTAAACCCCTGATAACCTCAACTAGTTTCATAATTGGTACTGGATTCATAAAATGCATACCTATAAACTGGTTTTCCCTAGTAGTAGCTGATGCTAGATCTGTTATAGGAATAGTAGAAGTATTAGATGCAAAGATTGCATCTCCTTTACATATTCCATCTAATTCTTTAAATAACTCTTTTTTAACCTCTACATTCTCAAAGATTGCTTCAATAACTAGATCAACATTTTTTACATCCTCTAACTTAGTGGTTCCTTTTATCCTAGATAATATCTTATTCTTCTCATCCTTCGTTATCTTTCCCTTCTCTACGCTTTTACTTAGAAATTTATCAATTCTCTGTAAACCCTTATCGACTAATTCCTTTGATATATCTCTAAGTATAACATTATATCCTGCTTGTGCTGCTACAAGGGCTATTCCATGCCCCATCTGCCCAGCACCAATAACACCAATGTCTTTAACTTTCATATAAAAAACCTCCTATTTATCTTTCAACAATCATATTAACAGCGTTTCCACCACCAAGACAAATAGTGGCTAAACCTCTATGTTTCTTATAGCGTTTCATAGCATATAATAGTGTAACTAGTATACGAGCCCCACTAGCACCAATTGGATGACCAAGAGCTACTGCTCCACCGTGTACATTAAACTTTTCCTTAGGTATACCTAACTCTTTCATAACTGCTACTGATGCTGATGAAAAAGCTTCATTATGCTCCACTAGATCTATATCATCAATAGTATAACCTGTTTTCTCCAATAATTTCTTAACACCCGGAATAGGTGCCTCCATTACATATTCTGGTTTCACACCACTAGTAACATAATCTATAATATTTCCAAGTGGCTTTAAACCAAGATCCGAGGCTTTCTCTTTACTCATCACTACTACCGCTGCTGCTCCATCTGTTATCTGAGAGGCGTTACCAGCTGTAATAATACCATCTTCTTTGAAGAAAGGTTTCAATTTACCTAGTTTCTCCTTAGTAGTATCAGGTCTTATACCTTCATCTTTATCAAAAACTATAGGTTCCCCTTTCTTCTGCGGAATATCAATAGGTATAATCTCATCTTTAAACCATCCATTCTCTGTTGCCTTCGCTGCCTTCTGATGACTCCAAGCTGAGAATTCATCACAATCTTCTCTAATAATATCATATTTCTCTGCTATAATCTCACCAGTTATACCCATATGGAAATCATTGTATACATCCCATAATCCATCATGAACCATGGCATCAATGATTTTTCCATCAAATAGACGATAACCAAAACGTGCCTTATCTAATATATATGGAGCATTAGTCATGCTTTCCATTCCACCAGCTACTATACAACTAGCATCACCAGCTTTTATAGCTTGTGCAGCAAGTATTACAGCTTTAAGACTAGATCCACATACCTTATCTACATGTAATGCTCCAACTTCATATGGTATACCTGCTTGTATCGCTGCTTGTCTAGCTACATTCTGCCCAAGACCTGCTGATACTACATTACCCATTATTACCTCATCTACATCACTTGGTTTAATCCCTGCTCTTCTAACAGCTTCTCTTATAACAATTCCTCCAAGTTGAGGAGCTGAGAAATCTTTTAAAGCACCACCGAATTTACCTTGAGGTGTTCTAACACCAGCGACTATTACAACTTCTTCCATATATCGTAGCCTCCTCCTAAAAATATGACTGATGAAATCTAATTTATATTTAAAATGTTTTCCAAAAAGAAAAGAAAAACTTAGGATTTCCTAAGTTTTCTTCTCAATATCTTCCCAGAGATTGTTTTAGGTAACTCATCAACATACTCAATTATCCTTGGATATTTATACGGTGCAGTAGTTTTCTTAACATGTTCTTGTAATTCTTTAGTAAGAGCTTCAGAGGGTTTATAGCCTTTAGCTAGAACCACTACTGCTTTTACAACAGTACCTCTTATACCTTTTGGATCTGGTACACCTACAACAGCACATTCTGCAACAGCTGGATGTTCAATAAGAGCTGATTCTACTTCAAAAGGACCAATCCTATATCCAGAAGATTTTATAACATCATCATCTCTACCTACAAACCAGAAATATCCATCTTCATCCTTATAGCCTCTATCACCTGTATAGTAATAGTTTCCACGGAAAGCTTTCTTCATAGCTTCTTCATCCTTCCAATACTCCTTGAATAAACCTGGTGGACGTTGTTCCCCTATATATAATGCTATATTACCTTCCTCATTGGGTCCAAGTTCATTACCTTCATCATCAACAATTCTTACATCATGTCCTGGTGTTGGTTTACCAACTGAACCATATTTTATTGGCATAAAAGGATAATTAGAGAGTACGCATACTGTTTCAGTTTGACCATAGAAATCATATATATCAAGTCCAAAAGCTTTCTTCCATACTCTAATTACCTCTGGGTTAAGTGGTTCACCAGCGCTCATGCAATGCCTAAGTTTGAGTTTATATTTAGATAGATCTAGCTGAATGAGCATCCTATAAACTGTTGGTGGTGCACAAAAGGTTGTTACACCATACTTCTCCATAGCTCTAAGTAATCCATCTGGGTCAAACCTCCCAGGGGTTTCCCATTGGATAATAGCTGCACCTACTATCATTTGCCCAAAAAGTTTACCCCAAGCTGCCTTTGCCCAGCCGGTATCAGAGACAGTCCAATGAAGATCCTTATCAGTTAAAGCCTGTGCAAACCTAGCGGTGACCTCATGACCTAAAGGATAACTATGGGTATGCAAAACCATCTTTGGATGACCAGTTGTACCAGAGGTAAAATAGATTATCATAGGATCACTAGACTTGGTTTTACCTATCTCTTCTTGGGAAATCTCAGGAGATGCTTCACTCATCTCTTCATCAAAATTATACCATCCGACTCTCTTACCATCTACTAACATCATATGTTTTAAAGAAGGGCAGTTTGCTTTAACTGCTTCTACACTATCTGCATGATCAAGATCTGTTAACACCATACAAGCTTCTGCACGATTAATTCTATACTCTATATCTTTAGAGGTTAAAAGAGATGTACCGGGCATTGGTATTACACCTAGTTTAAACATACCTATGAGAGCTATATACCATTCTGGTATACTTTGTAATATTACTAGTACACGATCTCCCTTCTTTACACCTATCTTCCTCAATACATTAGCAAACCTATTTGATGCTACACTTAGATCATAAAAGGTATGATACCTATCATGTTTACCTGTTCTATCAATTGAGATTAAAGCAAGTTTTGTTCTATCCTCAGCCCATTTATCTACAACATCAAATCCAAAATTATAGTACTCTGGAATCTCCCATTTGAAAGAGTTATACAGCTCTTCATATGTATCTACATCTTTATCTAAACTCATATTTATCCTCCTATAGTCCTAGTTGCCTAGCTATAATCATACGTTGTACCTCAGAAGTTCCTTCTCCAATTTGACATAGTTTAATATCTCTATAAAACCTTTCCAGTGGATAATCCTTCATATATCCATATCCACCAAATATTTGAATCGCTTTTACAGTTGCCCTCATAGCCATCTCAGATGCAAAGAGTTTGGCCATAGAAGCTTCTTTACTGAATTTAACATTTTGATCTTCTAGATAAGCAGCTCTATAAACCAATAATCTAGCTGCGTCAATCTCCGTAGCCATATCAGCAAGCATCCACTGTATAGCTTGGAATTTAGCTATAGGTCTACCAAACTGTTGACGTTGTTTAGCATAAGCCAAACTCTCTTCGAATGCACCTCTAGCTATACCAACACTCATTGCACCAATAGCAGTCCTACCTCTATCCAATATCTTCATAGCTCCAATGAAACCCTCACCTTCTTTACCAAGTAGATTCTCCTTAGGTATCCTGCAATCTTCAAATATAAGCTCAGCAGTGTGACTTCCTCTCAACCCTAGTTTATCTTCTAGTTGACCTATTTTAAACCCAGGTGTACCTCTTTCAACTATAAAAGCACTGATACCTCTAGCACCCTTTGTTTTATCTGTTTTAGCCATAACAGTTACAACCCAAGCTAGATCTCCACTTGTTATAAAATGTTTAGTACCATTGAGAACCCATTCATCTCCATCAAGTACTGCAGTTGTTTGAATAGATGCTGCATCAGAACCAGCATTTGGTTCAGTTAAAGCCCAAGCAGCTAGCTCCTCTCCACTAGTAAGCTTTGGTAGATACTTCTTTTTCTGTTCCTCTGTACCCATCTCATATATATGACCTACACCTAGGCTATTATGTGCTTCTACTGTAATCGCAGTTGAACCGCATACTCTACCTATCTCTTCTAAAGCAATCATATAACTTATTCTATCAATACCTGCTCCACCATACTTCTTTGGCACTGTCATACCTAGCAAACCCATCTTCCCCATTTTACGGTATAAATTCTTAGGGAAGTACTCCTCTTTGTCAATCTTTGATGCAATAGGTTTAAGCTCTTTCTCGCAGAATTCATGGACAGTTTTTTGAAACATTTTTTGTTCCTCGGTGAGACTAAAATCCAAGATACATCACCATACCAAGGATAATCTAATCATCTAAAAACCTTTAGGTGATTATATAAGCTAAGATTTAATTGTTATCCTCAAAAATTTAGGCTACAAACGATATCTATGCAATCTCCTCACTCCTCAATATTTACCTACCTAGAAAACTCTATTAATCTCCTCCTAACTATAAAATAATCTTCCATCAACTTGGAGAGAATTCATCTAATCATTATATAAGGAGATTGATAGAACCTGTGTTTTTTATCTTAAATATTTGGGATGGCATAGCTTATAGTGCGTGATTTTCATTATTATACGGTGAACATAAAAGATGGTATCTAGAAATTTATTTTATCAAACAGATGATTCTCCCATTAAAATGTATATAGGAATGTAAAATTTCTGTTAATTCATTTAATAGATGCGCTATAGAATATAAAGCTATATATTTTATCAAACTTATTTTATCATGTTGTCCAATAAATTTAAATTATAGATTTTTATTTACTATATAAGTTCAGGAGAGGATGGTGATGCTGGATAGAAAAAGCCTATATAATGTAGGAAAGTTTAAAAAATCGATTTTTGAGGTAGAAAAACAAAAAAGACTACGAGGATTTCTTTTCAAATGTTTACCTATTATAGTGTTGCTTATCTCTCTAGCAATTCTTTCCCCGTGTGTTGTATCTAAATCAACTGATCCAATCGGAGTATGGCATTTTGATGAGATGAAAGGAAATACATTGATAGACAGTTCATCAAATCATAACAATGGAAAGATATATGGAGCAACATGGAGTAACGGAGTAGTTAGCCCCGCTCTCAAGTTTGATAATAGAAATGATTATGTTGAGATACCTAATACAAATGGTGTCTATAACCTAGTAGATTCTTGGACCATAATGGCTTGGGTGAGACCTTTTACTCCTGGTTGGGATGCTAGAAATGACCCTATCGTATGGAAGATCGCTCGTAATGGTTTAAATGAAGATACATTTTATTTAGCATGGACCCGTGGTAATAGTTTTGTAACTGGTTTAGAGAGAGCTTCTGATGATCGAGATTTCTCTGTAAGTTCAAAACCACATTTGCCTAACAGATGGTATCATGTAGCAGGTGTATATGATGGAAATAGCATCAAAATATATGTTAATGGAGAACTAGAAGGTAGCAAAACTATTGGTAAAATTATTGCATATACTGGTTCAGCACCACTAAGGATAGGTAACATCCTCAACTCAAATCATGGTAACCGAGGAGTATTCAACGGTATAATAGATGAAATACATATATATAAATCAGATTTATCATCTCAAGAAATAAAGTCTATATATGAATCTACTAAAACAAATAAGAAAAACCAAGGGTTGATAGCTCAATGGAGTTTCAATGAAAACACAGGATTTATCCTACATGACTCTATCGGTAATAACAATGGGAAAATATATGGAGGTATATGGACAAATGGAGTAAACGGTAGCGCACTAAGTTTTGATGGAAAGGATGATTATGTTGATTGCGGAGATATATCAATCCATAACCAAGACATATATTCCATAGAAGTATGGATTAAAGCTCCACCTCAAGAAGGACTACGGGTTATATTCTCCGAAGGATCAACAAACAATTATTATTCCACCTTCCTTCTAGGATCATGCGGTCCAGATGACCTACAACTTAAAGTCTTTATAAGAGACCCGGATAACATCAAAAGACTTGAACGTACATCCAAATCCACTGTATTCAACAACCAGTGGCATCATATCGTTTGGGTTGACAACAACGGGGAATTTAAAATCTACATCGATGGAGCACTTGATACCTCTGGATCATACATAAAGAAAAACAAACCTCTAGACATGGACACCATAGGAGCACTCGGAAGACGAAGCTCTCATACCTACTTCCTCA
>Ga0180300_10000410_pt1 | contig 18663 bp, 26 predicted proteins | sample GuaBasSediGuay15_FD_121798 | JGI IMG/M metagenome (GOLD analysis project Ga0180300, IMG submission 121798) | Subseafloor sediment microbial communities from Guaymas Basin, Gulf of California, Mexico - Guay15, Core 4569-2, 21-24 cm | ecosystem: Environmental > Aquatic > Marine > Hydrothermal... | reverse complement strand
CTTTTAAATGTTTTTATTTCTATCATTTTTTATTTTTTTTGAGTATTTAATTATATAATTTTATCTTTATAAATAAATTATAAATATATAATAATATTATTATAATAGATATGATTTAATATATTAATTACTCCGTAAGTGTTAAATTATAGTGTTAAAGTATGGTGTCATTAGTGCATCAACTTAACTGGGCAATGATACTATTATTCGTTCAATTATATAGTGTCATTGAGGTTGTTAACAATCACATAAAGGGATGCCTTTAAGAACACATTTCTTGAAATATTCACAATCGATGCAGTTAATTGCACAATTAGGATACATTTGCCATAATCTTTCTTGTGCTATGAATAGTTTGTATCTTTCAAAGAATGTGAGTTTAAAGTATTTCTCTTTGAATTCACTGTAAGAATCTGGTTCGCATTCTTTTGCTTTTCTGAGAATTATTTTATCTATTCTGTCTAAGGTTTCATTTAGTTCTTTCATCCTAATTTACCATAGTTGTCATTAATATTAGTGGTATTATAGTGTCATTAGAGTGTCAACTCATCGGAGCTGTGTCATTTAGTAAATTATTTAATTGTAGTGTCATTGGAGTTGTTTGTTTAAAAGTAGATAAACATATTTTCTAAGTCTTTCAATTACGGGAGATTAAAACTGAATGAAATTGGTTTGTTGCTATTATATATATAGAAACGGGTTTTTACTCAATGTTTAAAAGTTAAATTATTTCTTGAATTTGAAATTAAATGAATCTCTTTTTTGCCTTTAAGAGATTCTATAACTATGGTTCTGAACAGTAAATTATTTTCTGCTTTTTTAATTCTACTGAGTTTTATAGAGATGCAGTCGTGTATAAATTCTGACATCATTTTTGCTCTTTGTTTTCTATCTCTTTAAGAGTGTTCTTTTTAATCTCTTCTAAGTCTTTTTCGTATGTGTTGTTTTTGGAAGAGATACACTCGGAATTTATAAAATCTCTCCTGTTCTCATCAATAATTAAAGTCATTTTATCTATATTTTTTTTAGTGTGGCCGAGGCTACGCCTCGGACATATGTCGGAGAGCATTGCTCTCCGACACATTATTTTTTCTTAATTTTATTGTAATTGATAATGTCCCAGATATCCCAGTTTGGATTATCTGGAAATTTAACTCTTTCTTTAGAATACAGAATCTTTAATAAAACTTCTGGTTTAATGTTATTGTCTTTAATGTCAGAAATTTTTAGTCTATTCTTTAAGCTAGAAATTTCTGAAATCATTTTATTAATATTCAAATTCTAATCTTAAAACTCTATTCTTTTTACAGTAAATTATTATTTCTGTTCCCTGACAGTAAAATCTTTCTTTCTCTTTCCAGCCCAACTCGTTTAAGGTTTTATTTATTCTTACCACATCATCTGAACCTTTATTTATCTCCTTAAATCTCTTGGATAATTGCCTGAGAGTTTTTATAACAGTCATTTTGCCTTTTAAAACTCTGTTAAGCCCCTCTGGAGATTTGAACTCCAGGAGCCCTAAGGAACTCCAGCCTTGAGGGGCAATAAAATAAAAAATTAAGATTTAGAGAGGGATTCATTAAGTTTGAATCCCTCTGCAACTGGGAGTTCATATACTTTGAACTCCCAATCTTCCTGCTGGATAGAATAACCGTATGTATGGTATTCCACCCATTGTTCCACCAGCAGAATTTTACCATCCTGCTGGATAAGGTAATAAAAACACTTTGAAAAACTGCCATTCCCAATGTAGTCTTCCTCGAAAACTCCGATTTCAATTGGTTCAATTTCTGAGCCAATCAAAACTCTTTCCCTTTCATCTCCAGCAACACTTCTGTCGCCGGAGTAATCTGTACCCCACCACACTTCCAGCGAGTATGGAAGGTTATACTTTATCTGAGCCTTTTTTTCCTTCAAGGCGGCAGGGCTCGAACCGCCTGTTAAGATTTTTGTTTCCATTTTATTTTAATAGAATGAATTGAGTATATCTTTAATTTCTTTTTTTCTGTCTCTTATAGTATAGAAATAAAAGGCCTCTTGTGGAGTTCTTTTAGTTTTATTTAATAAAGATTGTTCTTTTTCTTCTATACGCTTTAATGATTTTATAAGAGAATTAAATTGTTTTTTCTGTTCTTTTTTACATTCCTGAACCCAATTTGGATTCAGTTCAATTGACTTTAAAGCCCAATTAAACGCTTTAATCAAAATAGCATTTAACTGATAATTTTCTAAATTTTTAAAAGAATCCTCTTTAACTGTTATAGAATGAGCCTGATTATTAATTTTGTAATATACTTCCATTTAAACCACCGGGTAAATAAATAAAATAAAAAAAAGAGTAGAGGAGTTATTTAGTTAAAAACTCCTCTATTTTTTCTATGTTCTCTTCTATGCTATTTATGCTCTGCTCAACTTTTGGGTATAACAATCTCAGGCAATCTATGTCATTTGGTATTCTCTTATTATTTTCTCTGCATATTTTCTTTAGGTCTCTTATCCGTTCTCCTACTTTAGTTCCTATGTTAAGAGTAAAATATGCTTTGCTCTTAACATAGTCGCTTCCATTCCCAGAGTTTTTATCTGGGATTTTACTTAAAATTTTCTCTAAATTTTCCATTTTACCACCTCTCTTAAATTTTTAAAGGACAGCGAGGGAATTGAACCCTCGAATTGTTATGTCCCCATACTGTCCAAATAAAAAATAAATGAAAAAATAAAAAAATTATAGGTAAAATTTCTTTTTACACTTTTTACATTCGACCCAAATTTTTCCATTGGCGGATTTTATAGAACTGTAGGGATGTCCGCAATTTGGGCATTTATATTTTTGATGCCCTTCTTCTTCTTTTGTTGTAGTCATTTTCTTATACCTCTTTCTTTATAATTACTTTTTATTATAAAATTTTTATTAATATTATAGAATAATTTTCTATAAGGTTTATTTGTTTTTTTAGAAGTAGAATAGAAAGAGAAATATATAAGATTTTTACTTATTTATCGAACATTATTTATTATTTATATTATTATTATATACTATTATTATATACTATTATTTATTTATATATATATTCTATTATTTATTCTATTATTATTTATTATTATTATATTATATTATTATACAGTATATCAATTTCTGAATTCAGGAAGGCTTAATTGCTCGAGGTATCGTGTAACATCCCTATACTAATGTATAACTAACTCCCCTATGGTAATGTCTATATTAATATTCAGGACAGATTTTCTCAATGCAATACATAATAAAAAAATTTCCAGAAAAATAAACGCTATTTTTTAACTCCTAAAGCGTAATTATTCTATGAACAGCAAAATGCCATTAGTGAGTCAACAGAACGGGAAAGTGAATTCTTCCTTGTCCAGTTCAATGTCATTGCCGTTGCCAGATTATATTTCGATGTCTCCTCAGTATTACGAATCTCACGGAGACATAACTGCATTCAAAAGATTTGCTGAAAAGCTTTTAAATCTTTCGATCAAACCGTTTCATCTCGAGTGGGTTAAAGCGTTCTACAACAATCCGAGAAATGTTATTATTTCTCACAGAGGTTCCGGTAAAACGACTATTCTTGGAGTTGCTTTCCCTCTCTGGATCGTTACATTCAAATTGAATAAAACATTTCTGATTGTTAGTGCGAATATGCGTGAGTCAACCAAGATTATTTCCCAGATCAGAAACTACATAAATTCCGTTGAATACTTATCTGCTCTAAAGCCTTCGAGTTCCGAATATCACTGGACGAAGCAGGATTTACACACTACCACAAACTGCAGAATTCTATGCAGACCTTACACTCAGAACATTAGAGGAGTTCATGTAGATTACATTCTGGCAGATGAAGCATCTCAGTTCCAGGACACTTCAATATATTACTCAGCAATCGTTCCGATGGTTGCTCACAAGAATGGACACATAATGGTTATTGGAACGAGACAGACGGAAACAGATTTACTCGGTCAGTTAATAGAAAAAGAAAGCGGTTACTTCTACAAATCTTATCCTGTTATTGACACGAAAACCAAGAAACCTCTCTGGCCTGAGAAATTCTCTATCAAAAAGATTAAGCAGATTAAGAAAGACATTGGAAACACGGACTTTGCGAGAGAATATTTAAATCTCGTTGTTCCGAAAGAGAGACAGGTATTTCCTCCAGAACTCGTAGCAAAAGCATTAGACTCTTCCATTGCGTTGGATTCCAAGTTCAATCCAGATTCCAACTATTATTTGGGATGCGACTTAGCACTTTCTCCTCACGGCGACTACTCGGTATTCACAACAATTGAAAACCTCGAAGACAAACTCTACATAAGAAATGTGTTCAGGCGAAAGGGAATGAATTTCCACAATCAGATAAATAAAATTGTTGATCTGCACTCTCTTTACCAGTACAAGAATGTAACGATTGATGAGTCTAACTGGGGACCCGTGCTCTTGGACGAGTTAAGAAGAAAACACATCCCCGTGTCTGGAATTAAATTCACTCCAGAAAACAGAAACAACCTGATCAACAATCTAAGAAGAATATTTGAATCAGAACAAATTGTTATTCCCTACTCGAAAGACAACGACACGAGAACAATCGTTCAGCCAATAATTAAAGAACTCACGAGAATTCTCTCCTCTACCACGAAGTCTGGAATGGATACCTACAAAACGATTGGTAAATACGATGATTGTGTAATGTCCTTAGCGTTAGCCTGTTATTCTGCAACGAAACAGAGACATTTGTCAGAAATTCCGGTAATAGTGTCAGACATATCTCCCTCAATATTATCTCCTTACGACTACCTTTAGCCTTTATATTTAAATGAATTAATTAAAATATATATAACAGAATGAGTATATTAGACATTTTTCTCAACAGAAGTAAGAATGTGAAGGATTCTATCAAAGGAATTGAATCCAAATCAGTTCCCACAACCTCAGAATCTATCAGAGTAAATCCAGAACTATTGGAAAGAATTTATAGAAGAGACCCTGTAATCTTTAACGGAGTAAACCTCTACATAAAAACCATTCTTTCTACAGACTTCAGATTTGAATCCGACTCCGAATCAATAGTCAAGTATATGAAGAGATGGAGCGAGTTAGTAAATCTGAGAGAAGTAATTATGCGGTCAGTAAGCGATATGTGTATCTTCGGTAATGCTTGGTTCGAAATAATAATCAATAAAGGAAGAGACACTGTAGCCCGTTTAGACTACTTAGACCCGAAGTTAATGGACTTCAGAAGAAATCACATGCAGAAAATAATATTCGACAGGAAAACCAAACTGCCGAAGTCTTATGTTCAGTATCTTCCTCCAGATGCACCACAGCAACCAAACGAAATCACTCAGAACAGCATATTCGGAGACTTCAACAGAGCAATAGAACTCGATAGAGAGATTATATTTCACGCTCCATTATTCACAATCGGAAACGACTTACTCGGAGTGGGATTGATAGAATCTCTATACGACGACTCTTCCAACAAAAGAGTAATAGAGAAAGGAGCAGGACAATACATATTTAGACTCGGATACCCGATAATTGTTGGATATGTTGGTAACGAAAATCAGTATCCAATTCCAGACGCAAATGTTATCAGAGAAGTCTCCAACAAAATTACCAATCTGACGGAAAGAAGCACTATCGCTTTACCACACTATGTAAAACTCGAGTTATTAGAATCTAAAAGAGGAGAAAAGTATCAGGCGTATCTGAGCCATTACATCTCTCAGCAGGTTACGGGTTTAGGAATTCCATTAGCCTTAGCAACTGGTTCTGGAGAAGAAACCAACAGATCAACTCTACAATCTCAAATGCTAATGTTCGAAAGAACTTTAAGATTCTTTCAGTACAGAATATCTACCGCACTGGAAGAACAGGTATTTTCAAAAATTTCACTAATGCAGAACTGGAATGAAATACCAAAGATAGTGTGGGACGAAATATCATTAGAAAGTTTGGAGTCAAAGGCGAGAAGAATTACAGATTATGTGAAAGCTGGAGTGTTAACTCCAGACGAAGAGGTAGAAAAGTTTATTAGAATTGCAGAAGGAATACCACTAAAGAAAGAATGAAAATCCTGTTTCTTGGAACGGGACCGAGCAGAGAAGTCGTAAGAAAAGGAAGAAGAAACACGAGAACCAACTCTTCAGCAATAATATTTTCCTCAGACAAAAAACTATTAATAGACTGCACTCCCTCCTTCGAAAAGCAGATTAAGAGGGAAAATATTGACGACATAGACGCAGTTATAATATCCCATGCTCATTCTGACGCTGTTAACGGTCTACCACAACTAAACAAACTCTTAAAACTAAAGAACAAGAAAATTCCTCTATACGCAGAATCTCAAACCATCAAAAAGATTAAGGAAAAGTTCAAAACTTTAAGCAACTTAGAATTTACAGAATTAGAACTGAATAAATCGGAATCCATACTCGGATTAAATGTAATTCCGTTCAGAGTGATACACTACGAAGGCTTCCCGAGCGATGGAAGAGAATTCCCGACCATAGGATTGAGAATCGAGAACAAATACAAGATAGTTTACGCAGAAGACATGGAGAGCATTCCAAAGGAAAGCGAAAAGTATTTCAGAGACTTAGACTACTTAATGATTGATGCGGCAATGTATTTTGGTAAACAGATCAGAGGACACATGAATGTTCAGGATGCATTCGAAGTAATTAAAAAATACAAACCAAGAGTGGGAATACTGCTACAGGCTGGTAGAACATACCCAGATTACGAAAAAGCGGTAAACGAAATAAGAGATAAATGGTACGAATATAGAGGAGACTTAAAGACAGAAATTCATTTGAGTTTTGATGGAATGACTATAAATCCAGATTCTGAATTATCTGAACACAAAGAAGAATTTGAACTGAAGCAGGCATTCGGTTCTCCAGGCGGTAAATCTGCTATTGCTAAAAAGATTGTTGGACTCATACCTCCACACAGAATTTACACTGAAACTTTTGCTGGTGGCTTAGCAGTGTTCTTCAATAAACCAAAGGCGGAAATTAATGTTATAAATGATAAAGATCCAGAGATTGCTTTTGCCTACAGATTTTTAAAGAATATTAACGAGGAAAAGATTAACAGACTGAAGAGGTTTGACTGGTCTCCTTCAGAAACCAAATTTAACGAACTAAAAGACTTAAAACCGAAAGACGATGTAGAAAGATTTTACAGATTTTTCTACTTATTGAGACGAAGTTATGGATTCAATAGAACGCACTTCTCGATAACTAAACCTATTAATCTCGATAGATTACTCACAGTCAGAGACAAGCTAAAGAATACTGAGATTTACAACAAAGATTATAAAGAAGTTATGAGGAAATACGATTCAAAAGATACATTCCATTATCTCGATCCGCCTTATCCTGGAGAGTGGCCTAATGAAAAGTCAAAAGGAAAGCCCTTCTCTTTCACTAAAGAAGATTTAGTTGACTTAAGAGATTTTTTACGCAGTATTAAAGGAAAATTCATTCTAAGCATTAATTCCAGCCCAGAGAATTTAGAACTATTTAAAGAATTTAACATCAAGAAACTGAAGTTTAAGCGAACTTTACCAAAGGCAGAGTACAGAAAATCCGAATACGAATTATTAGTCTCCAACTTTCCACTAAAGAAAACTCACAGTTCGGATGTTAAATTAATAGAGAACATTAATGAATATTCTCCAGACGAAATAGATAGTAAAGAAGTTCCAGAATATTCTGAAAGTAATTCAACAGAAAATTCAACAGAATATATAAAAGAAGAAGTTAAATTAGATAATAAGATGAGTAATCAGGAAGTTTATGAGAATGTTAGATTAAAGCAGAAACAACTTAAAGACATAGTCCTTATAAAAGACTGTGTATCCGTAGTTGGATCATCTGTAAAACAATACGGAAAAGAGAGAGAACCAAACGATGTAGATTTATTAATCAGATTAGATCCAAAGTACGATTATTTGAGAAGAGCAATTGATACAAGATTCAATCACATGCACGATAAAGTTCATACCATCTACGAACCTCTTGGTCCCTTTGACGATTACATTCCCTTATACGATTTAGTATTAAAAAGAATCAATACTGAGGACAGTGAGAAATTTTTAGTTCAGATGAAACAGGAAATAGATTTAAGAAGTTTAAGGATTGAACCTCTGAAACCAGTTATTCCGATGAAACCACAGAAAAGATTTTACGATATAAATGATTTGGCAGAATATATATTTAGAGGTAAAGAACTAAAATGAAGAAACTATTATTTACATTATTAATCATAACTGGAATAGCACTTGCATTATTACAATTTAACATGGCTTCAGATAAATTACAGTCAGATAAATTAAGCGATACTGATTCGGGTATCTCTATGACGAATTGGAAATGGGATATCAATTCAGATTACATTTCTTCAAAACTTAACTACAGTGTGAAAGTTTTAGATAGAGATTTATTCGGCAGACCAACCAAGGTAAGAATTTACTGGCAGTGGAAGAAAGATATGAAGGATATTGTTCTGTTGAAAAAATTGAAATCACTTGATAAAGAGAATGTCTTGAAGTATTTAAAGAAGCTCTATAAGAATGAAACTTATTTTGATGAGAACAACACCGAGAGAGTCAGAAAGAGATGGCTATTCGGTAAAGAACCAGATTTAGATTTAGTTAAGCACTTATTATATCTTAAGACCAAGGGACTGCCATATATCAAGAAATGCGATTCTTTAAAATGCATAAACTCGAAATTAAAGCATATAAATACTCTGAAAGATTCTGGATATTTCGATGTCAGTATTCCAGATTTCGATAATAAATTCGAGATTTTAATTGGATTCAAAACAGCAACTATAACCTTATCTAAACTTGGAGATGGGGCATATACTAACAATCCAACTCCAGATTTTCAGTTTACTGTTACTGGAAATGAAACAGATTATTCCTGTGAATTATTCATTAATGATACGGGATATGGAGTTGAAACAGCTCAAAACAATACTCTTACAACAATAACGGCAAATACTTCATTATCAGAGGGAACTTATTACTGGTATATCAACTGCACTAAAGGCGGTATTACTAATCAGAGTTCTACATGGCATTTCACAGTTGATTTAACTTCTCCCAATTTAACATTTCAGAATCCGACTGAAGGCAATAACTCTTACATTCCTCATAATTTCACAGAAATTAATATTTCAATTTCAGAAAATTACGAACTCAATTCTTTCAAATTCAACTGGAATTCTACAGATTACAGATTCTACGATGATTCTCTCGTCTTAGCCCTTAACTTCAACAATAATTCGGCGATAGGGGAGAATGATACGAAGGCGGTAGATATATCGCAATACGGGAATAATGGAACAATTCATGGAGCAACCTGGACAACAGGAAAATTCGGCTCTGCCTTAGAATTTGACGGCACAGATGATTATGTAGAAGTTCCAGATGATGATAGTATAGATGTTACCAATGAAATAACACTTGAAGCATGGATGAAACCACTTGATGACTCACCAAATATGGTTGTAGGCAAGGCTGGCGCATATATATTTGCATTTAGCCCAGATTATAACAAGAAAAGACTTTATTTCAATTATCACAACGGAAGCAACTGGGTAGGGGCAACTTATTCAAACACGCAAATTACTGATTTTACTAAATTTTACCATGTGGCAGCAACTTACAGTAAAAATAGTGGTGTTGTTAGAATCTTCATAAATGGGGAGTTAGATAAAACAAACGATGTTACAGCAGATGAAATTGCTACCAGTGCAGCTTCAGTAGAAATAGGTCGTGTTTGGCCTGATTGGAGATTCAACGGCACAATAGACGAAGTCCGAATATACAACAGAGCCTTAACTCCAGAAGAAATCAGAATGCACTACCTCTCGGAATTCCAGAAATACAATTCTACTCAATACAGATTTTATAATAATATAACAGATTTAACGGATGGAACTTACACTTACTACGGATGGGCGAATGATACTGTTGGGAATGAAGGGCAGACGGAAACGAGAATCTTAAATGTTAAAGAAGGATTTTACGAATTGGGAATATCGTATGGTCATAATACTGAAATCGGGTTATAGAAAATGAAAAAAGCAATTGTAATATTCGGGATTTTAATATTGATTGGAAGCGTTATGGGTGATTATGGAATAATAGAGACTTGGGAAACTGGTAGTGTTGATATAGTGGTTCATGTCTATGATAAACAGACTGGAATAGATTTAACGGGAGCTACATGTACTGTGGATATTCTAAATTCCACATATTCTGTACTGGTTAACGATGCAACTATGACAGATTCTGGAAACGGATGGTATAATTATACATATACTCAGAATAATCCAGGAGTTTATTACAGTAGAGTGAAATGTGTGCTTGGAACTAATGGTTCATCAGTTACAACTTCATTCAGATTGGTAGAAAATACGATTGATGACAAAGTATCCGATATGTACGAGGCAATTATAGAGGGAGGAATATTCTCCGTTCAGGAGAAATGCGATACATTCGATATTCTCTGTATATTAAGGAAATTGATTTATATAATTATAGAGGTGATTAAATGAGTGTCTATAAAAACACAACTCACAGAATTATTTATACTGCACGAGGATCGAAGACGGGATTGACAGATGTGAAAATACACATCTGGGATCCTACTCCAACGAAGGTAGTTGATGGAGACACGATGACTGAACTCGGAGAAGGATTATATTACTATGACTACAAAGTAACAAAGACTGGGATTTACCAGTACAAGATAGATTCTGCTTCAAACAAACTGGTTAGAACGGGAAGCATCGAAGTAATAAATAACCCGTGGGAAGAAGAATTATCAAATTATAAAACGCACGGAACATTCGGATACAAACTACAGCACATATCGAGTTCCTTTGCTCGACAGCCTCGATTTACTGGAGTTTTCAACAAAGAAGACAAAGAGAAACTTTACGAACTTCTTACGAGTATAGACAGAAGATTAGCAGATGTAGAAAGCAGAGTGGAGGCCAATGCAAAGGCAGTTGCAGAATCCGTTAAAGCCACTCTATTAAACACGGATAATATCAACAAAATAAGCAAAGAGATTTCAACACTAAAGCAAACGAGCGACAATCTCAAAGAGACAATTCTTCTGAAAGAAACCGAACACAGAAAAGAATTCAAAGAATTCAAAAATTCAACGAATGAAAACCTCGAACAATTAGCAAAACTATATATTTCAAACCTCCCACTATCAACATTAAAAAATTTGGAAGAGGAGAAATAATCTCCTCTTCTTGGGGGTAAGGGTTCATTAATTATTTAGAAACAGAATATAAAAGTGAAGATTAAAGACTTAATCAAGAAGGAACTCAAGAAAAGAGAATTGGGTATTGTTTCTAAGGAAGATTTAGTTGAACTGACTGAGAAGAAGTTAAAGAAAGAGTTTGATATTAAGTTAAAGAAACTAACTAAGAAACTGTATAAAGAATTTGATGTTTTACTGGAAGATCAGAGAGTAAGAGTTGCTATAGAGAAGAAATACAACGGATTTAGAGCGATGATACATCGCAAAGGAGATACAGTAAAAATATTCTCAGATCAGAATAAAGACATAACATTTCCATTTCCAACGATAGTTGAACAGGCTAAGAAATTAACGCCTAAGGACTTTATATTAGACTGCGAATTAGTGCCTTATGTTGACGGCAAACCAATGGGTAGAGATTATACTGCAAGATACATTGGAGCAGTTAAGTCTAAGAAAGAGATTGATGATTCCAATGTTCGGTTCTTTGCATTCGACATTCTGTATCTCGACAAACCTTTAATCTCACTGCAGTGGTATGAAAGAAAGAAGATTCTGGATACTTTATCCTGGACTAAGAACATTAAAGAGGCTAAGAGTTATGTAGTTAATAATAGATTTGATTTAAAGAGAATTGTTGAGAAGTTGAGTGAATTAGAAGGAAGTGAGGGAGCGATAATAAAGAGATTTGATGGAGTGTATTCTCCGGGGAAAGAGAGCGATGCGTGGATTAAATACAGAGTTGAAATACCTTTAGAACTTGTGGTGTTGGGAGAATTACCGGTTAAAGGAAGTGAGGATACTGTGAGATATCAGTTAGGTATTTACTTAAGGCAGGAAGAGACTAAAAGAATAGATCCAAAATACTTAACGAAGTTAAATAACAGATATGTACTGCAGTTAGGAAACAGTTTTAATACTAATATTGAGGCAAATAGAGGGGATATTCTCTTGGTAAATGTTGAGGAAATCTGGAGACACAAGAAAGGGAACAAATATCATTACTCTCTGCACAAACCGAGAGTCAGAAAAAGATTGGATAAAGAGAGTTCGAGCAGTCTCAACTATCTGGAAGAGAAGGTAGTATCGAGAGGATACGAGATTATAGAATCTGAATTTGAATTCAGGAAAGAGAAAAATGACGAGGGAAGGGAAATAGAAATAGCAGATTTTCCAAAGAGATTGCAGAACAATTTTAAAGAGTTAAAGAACGAGTGGATGCCTTATGTTATGCAGTGGCATTATAGAGGACATAAAATTACTGAGAAAGAAAGAAAGAAAGAGAATATCGACGACAAATATATTTACAAGTTAGATTCACTGCATGTAGACGCAAGACACTTAGTAAGGAAAGGATATTTGGAAGGATTTACTATCTTATCTCCAACATCAACCGACTTAAATGTTCCAGATAATTTAACGAAGGGAGAATCTGCAAGAAAAGGAAAGATTAGAGTTGTGTTAAAACTTATAGAGCCCAAGTCCTGGTTAAGAGTTAAAGGAATTGCAGACATAGGAGAACCTGGTTCTACTCCAACGGCACCGGGAGTATTTGTAATCGTGTCTAAGGGTAAATATAGAGTGCACGAGGTTACGGATCACAAAATCAGAATAGAGTATAAATCGGAGAGAGGAAACATTGATTTAAGTCCGTTGAAGAAAGCTGAGAAGAAAGGTATTTTGATAGAGAGATATCCTGGTAGACAGTTAAAAGATTTAACTGGAGTGTGGCAGTATCAGATAGCACACATTGGAGATAGACACATAATCTTACTGAGGTTGTTAGAAGATAAAAAAACCAATAAACTTGATGAGGAAATAGAGAAGAAGATAGACGAATTTAGTCTGAGAACAAATCAGTTGAATAAAGAACAGATGAGAGAGGTTATTAATTTAACTCTCGATGGAGTATTAACGAGGCCAGAAATAGCAAGAAAATACGATGTAAGCAAGAATTTAATATACAGACTGCAGAAAACCTGCAATCTGATTTAGTAAATCTAATACATTCATTTTTAAGTATATATTACTAAAGATAGAATTGAATTAATATTAATTTAAAATTCCTGATTTAAAATGATTGGGAATAATCTGGAATTTAGCGACGAGGAAATTATTGAATTAGCGAAGGAAAAGGATTTGACGAATATTGAATTGCCGTATGTGGTAAAGAACCATGTTATTTTCAGTCCAGGAACTCACAATGGAGCATTTTATTCTAAGGAAGCAATTAAGCAGGCATTCCAGATGACTCAGTGGGACAATCCCAAAGTTCATTACCTGTATTACGAACACAGAGACGAGTTTGGGTATGATCCGCAGACTGGAGAGAAGACTAAGGTTGTAGGAGCAGATGCGAGAGATTGGGTAGGGGAAGTTAAAAACATAAGGTTTGACGAACGAACCGGCGAATTGATTGGAGATATATATTTTGTTGATGAAGAAGCCGCAAGAAAGATTGCTTACGGAGTTAATTTCGGTATTTCTCCGAGAGGTAGAGGAGAAAGAAAAGGAAATGTAGTAAGAAATTTTGTGATTGACAATTTTGCATTAGTTGTAAATCCTGCCATTAAATCAACATATTTTAATTCTGAAGGAGAGGTAAATTACGGTTATTTCATAGCATTATCTGAAATTGATGATAATTTAAAGGAGGAGAATAAAATGAGCGAGAAAGAACTTATGGAAGAACTGGCTAAGTTACGGGAAGAACTCGAGGAATTAAAGAAAAAGAAAGAATATCCCGAGCCTGTAGACGAGAAGAAAGAAGAAGAAATGAAGAAAAAGAAGGAAGAAGAAGAGGAGTTAAAGAAAAAGAAGTATCCAGAATACCCAGAAGAACAGTCAGAAGAATCTGACGAATTAACTGATGAAGAAATAGCAAACTTTACTGTGGAAGAATTCAAGACATGGAAGGAGTTAGTTAAGAAGTACGGCGTTAAGGAAGCCAAGAAACTGTATAAGAAAGAAAAGGAGAAGAAAATGAGTGAGGATATGGAAGCAATAAAGTCGGAACTAAATGAGTTAAAGTCTAAGTTGGATCAACCAGCAGAATCAACGACTTACATACCAACGGAAGACGAGAAGACTGTTGAACAGATGAATGAAACCGATATCGATATAAACTTTGGTAAAATGTTACAGAATATGAAAGGATATGAGGTGACACTATAAAAATGGAAAATATAGAACTTGATATACCTCTTGTTCCATCCAAGGACAAGGTAGGTAATAGGGTTTTTGAATTAGCATCGACATCTACCGACACAGGGAGTATTCAGACAAGCGGTGGAACTGTAAGCAATGCTTACAAACTACAGCCAATTATGTGGATCAGAAAGGCTTTAGACTGTGCTAAAGAACGAATGAGATTTATGCAGATAGTTAGACAGGAAACATTACCGACTGGACACAAGGACTTAATTATACCGATTAGAAAGAACTATCTGGCAGATGGCTCTTGGGAATCCTCTTCGGCTGAATACGATCCAGCGGGAACTTCAGAAATTGCTTGGACTGAGATTACCACTCAGGGAGGAGTGCAGTTTACACCGACAAATTACAACTACGGTGTGTTCCTGACGAATGAGAACATAAGAACGAATGTAATTAATTCAGTGCAGTACTGCAGAGAAGAATTAAGTTATAAATATGAGAACTCAGTTGATTCTGCAATAAGAGATGCTCTGATAGGAACTATTGTAGCAAGTGGAGGAACTCCATCTGCTGGAGCAACTGAAGCGAGTTCAACTGCCGCAGGTTCTCAGACGATATTCGGAGGAGATGCAACCGATGCAGACAATTCTCTGGATGACGGAGATACACTAACTCCAGAATTGATTAAGAAAGCGAGAAGACTTCTGCAGTCAACTAAGGGATACTACTGGAACAGCAATACATGGACTGCGTCTTCAGCAACATTCAATCCTTGGGTATCAGAGCCTAATGAACCATTCGTGTTGTTGATAGCTCCAGAGCAGGAAGAGAGTCTATTAAATGAAAGTCAGTTTACGAGTGCCGCAGAATACGGTTCTCAGGCAGTTATTCTGAGTGGAGAGATTGGACAGTATATGGATGTGAAAGTAGTAACTACTACGAAGATGCCATCCGGTGGTAATACGGATATTGCCAAGATACAGGGTAATAGTGTAAGTTTCGATACGAATGTGCATATGTGTGCAATGGTGAAGTCTCAGAGGGTTGGAGCAATTGTATTCGGAAGAAAGGCAGAGTTCAAGGTATTTGACTGGCCGAGTGCAGACGGTGTTAGAATGAAACTATCTATGGCTTATGCCGCAGATAGTTTATACGAAGACGCACAGGTCAGAATATTCGTAACGGATGTGTAAGAATAGACGAATAGACTTTACTCTTCTCCGAGCTGTCTCGGAGATATTGTTGGGCTCATCCGAGCTCAACATACATTCAACTTAAAAAAGTTGAATGTGTGCCTTTCTCTCTGTAAGAGAAAGGTCCCGTGAGGGGAAGTAAAAAATTCTTGAGAGGTGAATAAAAAATGGCTCAATACGGAAGAAGGTTTAGCTCTATATTATGTCACAGAACAGATAAGACTTCTCTGTTTAAGGGGAATGTGCAGGTAAACGGCAATCTGACGATAAAAGGAAATCTTACATTTGGAGATGCATCAACAGATACATTAACCGTTACTGGATCTGCAACATTCCAGCAGGGATTAACTGTATCTACCAATAAAAAGATTCAGTTCAGAGACACTGGGATTTACATAAATTCTGGAGCAGACGGAAAATTAACGATCTCAGCAGACGGAACTGGAAGCGATGACATAACATTAGATGGAACGGTAACGACAACCGACTCGGTTATATTGACTGTCTCATCAACTGCAAGAGGAACGCCAGTCGAGGGAGACTTGAAGTGGGACTCAAGTGCTCATAAATTACAGGTATACAACGGAAGCTCTTGGGAAACAGTATCCTCGTCTTAGAATGAAAGTTAAATTGAACATAGCGGAGAGATTGTCAATAGTGGACATACTGCCGATTCAGGGAAACTACATCACGATAAAAACGATTAACAGATTAAGAGATTTGTTATTACCAGACAGTAAAGAAGTAAAGAAATACAATCTGATACAGGAAGGAAACCAGATAAAGTGGGATTCAAGATACGACAACGAAACCAAAGAGTACGAGTTAGACGAATTTGAGTGTGAGATCATAAAAAGACAGTTAATTGAGTTGGATAAGTCCGAGAAACTCACTCCGAACTTAATTAAGTTGTATGAGAGGTTTGTGAAAAATGACTGATAAATGCCCAGGTTCTGGAATTCGCTCGAAAGGAAAAGGACAGTTAAAAGGATACGGAAAGGGAAAAGGACCAATAGGAGTTCCTCTCTACAAAAAGAAACTGAAAGAATTGGGGGACATTGAATATGCAGATATAATTCAATATGAGGAATGGTAAAATGACAACTATTAAAGGACCGGTAAGGATAGAACCAGACAATCTAACAGATTTTTTATCTAAAACCTCGATCCGACTGCCGTTTGAAGCAACTAACTGGAAGTCGGAAAGAGGAATGAATCTGATACCAGAAAAGTATAAGAAAAAGAAAGAGAAGATAATTCCTCGTAAAAGAAGTAGAAGGGTGAGGAAGAAATGAAGATTGAGGGAAATATTCTGGTTAAATTAACAGCCATAATTAGCGTATTGATATTAGATATCTACGCTATTCATCAAGGAATAGATGGAACTATGATGGCAACTGCTATGGCAATTATAGGAGGAATAGCTGGATACTCCCTTAAAGAATACAGAAGTAAAAAATAATTATTAAATCAATATTTTAATTAATTAATACATAAAATGGCATTTGTAAAATCCAAACATCCCATCTGGTATATAGACGACACATACGCAAATGTAGCACAGGCTTTACTCGATGAGAAAATAGATAAAGACGACATACTCTTTGCCATTGATTCGGAGACCTCTGGACAGGTAGTTGTGTTCGTTAAGAAAGCATCATCGAGATATGTATAGAAATGGCTTACATAACTACTTCTGATGTCAGGAGCATTACAGCCGGTAAACTTACCACAAGCGATATTAGCGATGATGATCTAACGACAATTATTGGATTTGCTACAAGGAAACTAAACGAAGCAATAAATCAGAGAGTTATTGAAGAAAAGATTACATACATTGACAAGTGGAGAGAGAACGATTTAGATGGAAGCAACAAAACATTCTATGTTCAGGCGTGTAAAGAGAGGTGGTATCTTGGAGACTACAACGACGACGGAACTGTAGATACGAACGATGTTGTTGTCAGAGAATATAAATCTGACGGTACATATTCCGATTTAACGGTTTCTTCTATTGACGAAGACGACTGCAAATTCGTATTAGAAACAGCACCAGAGTCTACATCCATTCTTAAAGTCTCTTACGCTAAAGCTCCTTTATCAGAGAATGGAACTAATGCCCACCCCTTAATAAAACAGGCGTGTGCAGAACTCTCTGCCGCATTAGCATATACCGGTATTCAGGCAGTAGACTTTAAGAGAATCAGTCTCGGTAGATTATCAGTTATGCAGACACCGAAGGCATTTCAGATTTACATGGATAGATATTTAGACACTCTAAAGCAGATACAGTATAGAGGAGCTATTCATAGACAGGAAAGTGAAGAAGAAGCAAGTATGTTTAGACCAATACAATGACATTAGCATCTCTGTTTCAGGACAATTGGAAGATTGTATACAACGAATTAAAACAGCCAATAACAATTAAATCGGTTACGAGAAATAGAGACGAGAACGACGATATTTCCGAAGACATTTCAGAAACTTCAACCTACGGAGTAGTAGAAGAAGTTGGGGGAGATTATATTGACGCAGACTTAGGATTACTACCAACAGGTTCAGTAATAATAAATATAAATCCAGATGAAACCGTTAATAGAGCAGATTACATAACCGTTGGTTCTAACACCTACGAAGTGAGAAAGATTACTACTTTTAATGTTGCTGGAACGGATATATACAAAGAATGCGTGTGTCAGTTAAAGAATGATTAGACATTATCTCATTAAAATAGGTTACTGTCCTCAGTGCGGTAAAGAAACGAGAATAAACTACAACGATAGAATACCGAGATGTAAGAGATGTCATACCAAACTCAGAGTTAAGAAGAAAGAAATGGATGCAGATTTAGTAGAATTAACATACAAACACAGAGGATTAAACTGGGTAAATATGATGAAAGGAGTTAAGTGGATAGATTTAAGATTGAGTGATTTCAAGAGACTTAACGAAATCGTTAAAGAACTTAACGAAAGTATATAATCAATTATATATATTATAATAG
>Ga0180300_10000409_pt1 | contig 18669 bp, 21 predicted proteins | sample GuaBasSediGuay15_FD_121798 | JGI IMG/M metagenome (GOLD analysis project Ga0180300, IMG submission 121798) | Subseafloor sediment microbial communities from Guaymas Basin, Gulf of California, Mexico - Guay15, Core 4569-2, 21-24 cm | ecosystem: Environmental > Aquatic > Marine > Hydrothermal... | reverse complement strand
CTCGCCGGCCCCGTACGACCCCACAGCCCCGAGCGCGTCTTGCCCAGAGTATACACCAGTCTTTGATAGAGCTGTATCAGGTCAGAGGTTACATTATCGTTAGGGCGCCATGCGTCCAAGACCTATGTGGCGCAAGTTCCTGAGGCCCGCCAACTGGCCAGAGGGCGATTGGCGCTAGCTGTCCGACTCAAGTTGTAGAGGCTGATTGGACAAGGGCTGCCGTGCTAGCTAGAATTGATCGCGGCTACAGTCAGGTGTGGTGGTTGGCTCCGAGCAGGCTGCTGGCTCTTCGGTAGTGAAAGGCTTGTCCCATGAAGTTCAGAGCGGTTATATTCGACCTCGACGGCACGTTACTGGACACGCTGCAAGACATCGCCGATTCGGTGAACCTGGTTCTGGAGCGGGCTGGCCTTCCGAGGTACTCCCTGGATGAGTACCGGTACTTTATCGGAGACGGCGTGGAGCACCTAGCAAGGCGGGTGCTGCCGCAGTGGCAGCGGGACGATGTCTCGGTGGCTCAGGTGGCTGCCGCCATACGCGAGGAGTACCGGCAGCGCTGGTCAAACAAGACACGCCCCTACCACGGCATTCCGGACCTGCTTGACTTCTTGACCACGCACGGGATAAGGATGGCCGTGCTGTCCAACAAGCCAGACGACTTTACCAGGTTAACGGTATCCAGGCTGCTGCCGCAATGGCGCTTCGATGCAGTCGTGGGGGCACAACCCAACGGCCCTTACAAGCCAGACCCCAGGGCGGCGCTTGAGATAGCAGACCGACTGGGTATTCCACCAAGAGAGTTCGTGTATCTGGGTGATAGCGGCATCGACATGGAGACGGCCAGCGCGGCAGGCATGTACCCGGTAGGTGCGCTGTGGGGTTTTCGCACTCGCGAGGAGCTGGTAGCCAGTGGTGCGAAGGAGACAATCGAGAGTCCAGTCGACCTGACGAGGCTGCTGTGACAGTGTAGAGGCGTGAGGCTGGCTTCGCCCGCCCGCCGACGGCGCTGGTGGGGTTGGGGGGGGCACTTGCCAAATTCGCAGTTGTGTGGTACGTAAGGGCTTGCACAGCGGCGAAACTTACATAACCCGTCTGTTTGGCAAAGGTCGCGTGAATAGACTAAAATGTGGGCACGGGCATTTGCAGGTCCGAGGGGGGGTAACGTCGTATGGTGAGGTCGTTGTACCATGACTGGATACTTGGGTGACAGAATCCTCGATCTGATGAGAAGCCTGGGGTTGAGCCAGGCAGACTTGGCCAGAAAGGCCAGACTGCCAGCGGCCACCGTGAGCAGGATACTCTCGGGCCAGAGGAGCAATCCGCGGCTGGACACGCTGCGGCGCATAGCAGAGGCACTAAATGTCCCTGTCGACTACCTGTGCAACAATGGCAGACAGTCCGACGAGATTCTCGACCCGGAGATAGAGTTGTTCTTCAGCGGCGAGTGGCATTTGCTGCCTGAGGACGAGAAGGACTGGGTCAGAAGGATCATCAGGATGGTCAGAGAGCGAAGGAAAGCCAGAGGGCCTGGGGGAGGGACATGATATCCAGGGATGCACTCAGAAAGTACGAGGGCATGGAGCCCGAGGAGATCGCCACGGCAGAGGGCCTGGAAGTTCTCGAGGTCGATGACATGCCCTCGCAACTGGAGGACATCTTCTGCCTCGGTACGATAGTCATCCGCCGGGGCCTGCCTGCTGCGGAGCGGCGCTGGCGCATCGCCCATTGCCTGGGGCATCACTTCCTGCACGTGGGCAAGCGAAGGCACCGCGGCTCCAGGTACCCCACCTTCAGCGCAAGAGAAGAGAGAGAAGCAGACATCTTCGCCGGCTATCTCGTGGGAGCACTGATATCACCCGACTGGTTCAGCCAACTGTACACCGGGATGGAGCCCTGGAAGCTGGAGCCCTGGGAAATCATGAGCCAGTTGCGTAGTGGGCTATCTTTCCTTGAGAAGACCCCTGGCTTGGCGGGCGGCAACGGCTCAGGGCAGAAGCAAACGGGCAAGCCCGCCTTCGCCAGACAAACGTAGCTTGGTTGCCTTGGCCCGGTAAGCTCAACCGGCGTCCGAGGCGGCCACCACGTAGTCCCGGCCGCAGACCACACCCAGAGCAGACTGCCAGGTCGATTTCATATGTCGTATGTCGTACGTGTCCGCAAAGAAGCAACTTGGGCCTGTCAGCAGCTTCCCACAGCCTGTCGCCTGGAGTAAACAGCGAGGCCCCTGCATATGTACAGCCCTGGAAACAAACGCCGCAGTGGCCGAAAGGAGGACATGGTGCCCAAGCCGTTAGAAGGAATCCGGGTCCTGGAATGGGGAATATTCCATGCTGGTCCAGGGGCCAGTGCAATACTGGGTGACCTTGGAGCAGAGGTGATAAAGATAGAGCAGCCCGGTATGGGGGACCCGATAAGGATGCTGACGCGGTTCGGCAAGGCCAACGTTGCCATCGACGGCAAGAGCCTTTTCCACGAAGGAGCCAACCGGCACAAGAAAGGCATCGTGCTTGACCTCAAGGCAGAGAAAGGCAGGGAAATTGCTCACCGCCTGGTAGCCAGGTCAGACGTCTTCGTAACAAACGTACGGAGGAAGGTGGTAGAGGGACTGGGCATGGGCTACCCGGTGCTGCGGGAAATCAATCCGGGAATCGTTTACGCCGCGGTCTCCGGCTACGGGCCACGCGGTCCCGAGAGCCAGCAGGGAGCATTTGATTTTCACGGCCAGGCACGGTCCGGGTTGATGTACTGCATGGGTGAGCCGGACATGCCCCCGCTGGTTCTCCATTTCGGCGTGGTGGACCAGATGACGGCCATTATGGCCAGCCATGCTATCTTGACGGCCCTTCTGGTCAGAGAACGGACCGGGCAAGGCCAGGAGCTCCACGTTTCTATCCTTGGCTCCGCCATGTACCTCCAGTACTTCAACGTGATGAATGCCATGATAATGGGCCAGCCAGTGCCCCGGCATCAGCGAAGCTCGACCGATGCGCTGCGCAATTACTATCGCTGCAAAGACGGTGAGTACGTATGCCTGGTTGGGTCGTACCGGGAAGGGTCGTGGGAGGAGCTGTGCCATGTCCTCGGCCGGCCGGAGATAGCGACTGACCCTCGGTTTGCCACCCGCGAAGACCGGTTTGCCAACTGCGAGGCGCTCATTGCCCTGCTGGACGAGGTCTTTGCCACCAGGACTCGGGACGAGTGGCATCGTCTCTTTGTGGAGAACGGTGTATTTGGCACCAGGGTCAACTCACCAATGGAACTGAAGGACGACCCTCAAGTCATGGAGAACGATTACCTGGTCAGCTACGATCACCCCTGGTTCGGCAGTAGCCTCATACCCGGCTACCCGGCCCACTTCAGCGACACGCCAGCGGACACCCGCGGCAGGGCCCCAGTGCACGGAGAGCACACCGACGAGGTGCTGCGGGATATGTGCGGCTATAGTGATGCGGAGATCAACCAGCTCAGGGACGAGGGGATAATCTAGGCCCGGTCAGCGCGCAGGATGCCTGCCGAGAGTGGGCGATTGCCGCGCCTGTTTACCAGGAGGCGCTTCTGCCACGACTGCTGTTGCCTTACCGTTTCTTCCTTGGAGGCCCTTTAGGTGATGGCAGACAGTGGCTTCCGTGGATCCATATTGCGGACGAGGTGGCCGCCATCCGCTTTCTGATCAACAATGAAGACGCCTGAGGCCCGTTCAATCTCAGTGCTCCGCGTCCAGTTACCAACCACGACTTCAGCCGCATCGTGGGACGGCAACTGAGACGGCCGTCACTTGTGAGGGTACCCGCCTTCCTCCTGCGTCTGCTCTTTGGTGAGATGGCGAGTACATTGCTTGAAGGCCAGCGGGCAGTCCCCCAGAGGTTGCTGGATTCGGGCTATAGCTACCAGTTCGCAGAAGTCGATTCTGCCTTACAGGACTTGCTTCGCGCTTGATACAGTGGGGATGAAATGTGTACCATTGCGCCACTCTGGGGATTCAGCCATTATCCCTTTGTCCTCCGACGCCGGAGGTGCGGATCATCCAGAAGCAAAGCGGGCGTCCGATCGGCCACTGGGCGAAGACCGCCGCTCAGCTCTTCAGGATGTATTCGCTCGCAGTTGTGGTGCGGATGCGGCGCAGGTCGAGAAAGGAGGTGACACTCCTGAGCATCCGAACCAGGTTCAGCACCAGCTTGAAGGGGTTCTTACCAGCGCCGTAGAACAGGAACGGGTTGGTGACGTGCCTGGCTGAGGGCCACGCCTCCTCCACGATCCCCTCAAAGGGCGGCGCATCCGGCGTGACCGCCTCCATCACCACGTTGCGGATATAGCGTGTGCGTGGCTGCATTGCCTCCGACACCGGCGATTGCCTTCCGTGCCACCGCCGGACCCACTCCTCGCGGGAAAGCTTTTGCGGGCGCTCCATCAGGGTGATGGTGACTACGCCGGGCGAACGCTGGCCGTCCGGCCAGTCCCTCGGGCCCGAGTGCCGGTTCCCGCCGTACTCGGTGTAGATGGACTCGTCCACCAGGTAGCCAGCCACCCGGAACCCGGCATCCCTCAACACCTGCTCGAAAGGCGCACGCTTGCCGGCGTCGTCCAGCCAGAGGGCCACTTCGCCGCAGATGCGCTCGCCGATGTGGAACGGCGCGGGCGACCTCACATTGGAGTCCGGGTCATCGATGTACATGGTCAGCTTCCTGGCTCCCACCGCGAGCAGCTTCGGCGCCACTTCATTCAGCAGGATGTCACGCCTCTGCTGCTTGTCCTGCCCTTCTGGCCCCCACAGAAGGTAGATCAGCTTGTCCATATTGGCACCCCCTTGCCGCCGCCCCTTCCTGAGGCACGGCGGTCTGGCTAACTCCTAGTTGATGGTCACCAGCCTGTCGCCGTACATCTTCTCGGTTGAGTCAGCCATGATCTTGATCCGGCGCTTTCGCGACATAAACTTGTCCAGCAGCATACTGGAGAAGCGATAGGCACGCCCGGGAACGACCATGTGCTTCTTGCCGAGGGCGGCAACAGCCTCCCGGGCCACCTTCTCGGTGCTCAAAGGCTTCGGCGCCATGCCCCCGAGAGCCACGGGCTGGCTGGCAATGTAGTTCGGAGTGGCGATGGCCCCGGCGCAGCAGACAAGCACATCCACCCCTTCGTCCTTCAGCTCGTACCACAGCCCCTCGGCCAGCACTATGTTGAAGGCCTTGGTAGCACCGTAGCTGGCGAGCCAGGGCGCCCCCTGTAGACCCGAAAGCGACGACATCAGGATGATGCCGCCACGCTTTCTTTCGACCATCTTCTGCCCGAAATGGTGCGCCAGGGTGAGGGGCCCGCGGCAGTTTACGTCTATGCTCCTGAGCTGCTTGTCGAGGGAGTGCTCCAGGAAAGGACCTATGAGCATGTAGGCGGTGTTGTATACCAGCAGGCCGATCTCCAGGTCATCGGTCTCTGCCGCTATCGTTTTCAGCATGTCCGGAGCGGCCAGGTCGAGAGGGATAGTCTTCACCGACACGTTGTACCTGCGCTGGAGATCAGCGGACAGCTCCCCCAGCGGGCCCGGCTTGCGGGCGATCAGGGCGACGTTAACGCCCTTTTGCGCCAGCTCAGAGGCAAAGGCCGCCCCCAACCCCACCGAGGCACCCGCCACCAAAGCCCACGGCCCGTATTTCTCCGTGAATGCATCTGCCTTGTCAGTCATAGCTTGCCTCCTTTGCTGAGACAGCCAGTCTTGCCTTTGAGGACCAGGCCCATCCATACCGGCGATACTGGCCCCTGCTTGCGCCGAATACTAGCAGTTCTGCCTGCTGCAATCAAGGATGGCGTTCGCCGAAGATGACCCCATGTGGTCTGATGACAACCCGTGCCACAAAAGGCGCTTTCACCCGCGTGCCAACGTCCGTGAGAGTCATCCAGGGCGAGCGCAGCTATCTGCTGAAGGACACCCCGACCTGCGCCGGCCCCTTGACCGCGCCAGTCGCTTTCCAGCCCCTGCCACCCATTCCCCCGCCGCATGCAGCCAGGGTCTACCTATCCAGCTATTCAGCTACAGAACGTGCTTGCCCACCCGTGAAAGACTGGCTGGTCTGGCTGTTTCAGCAGTACCCTCACGCACGGGGATCGCCCAGGGCAAGGCGCGTCTGCGACATACCACAAGCGCGGTCAAAGGCAGTGTCGGGTGCCTTCGTCTCGGGGGTCTCGTCCGACGATATCGGCGACCCGCCTCTGAAGCATGATGAGTCAGTCTCACTGCTTCAGCACATCAACCAGTCTCCTGGCCAGTTGCCTGAGCTTCCGCTCGACCCTTTTATCTTTCGACACCTGGCCCGGGTTCTTGGCCAGGGCAGTGACACTGCCCACCCAGCGCATGTTGCATATTGACGCGTACGTCTTGAGGTTGTCCACTGCTTTGCCGATGCCCTCTTCCGCCACGGCTATCCCCGCGATGGGTTTCGATTTCAGCTTTGGCCAGATGGGGCACGTCCTGTCCATCCAGTTCTTCAGCAGACCGGACAACATGGAGAAGTAGACGGGCGTGCCCAGGACGAGCGCATCGGCATCGAGCAGTTTGCGGTAGATGTGCTGCATATCGTCCCCGACCGTACAGTTTCCTTCTCGCTCCACGCCACCCACCTCGCATTTGAGGCAGCCGTTGCATCCTCTTATGTCCCTGTTGCGGAGCAGAATGAGATCGGTCTCCGCCCCCGCACAGGCGGCCTCTTCCAGGAACTTCTTCAGCATCCACTCGGTGTTGCCCTCCCGAGGTGACCCGCAAATGCCGACTATCTTCATGATCCTTTACACTCCTGCGCCGAAGCAAGTCTCAACCGAGCGAATCCTACCACATTCAAAGGGCGCTCTGAATACATCTGCTGGGACGAGCTTGTGCGCGCCATCCGTACTATCTCGGGCACTCCGTCGCTAAGCCGCTGGCTCGGCAAGCGGAGACAAGGCCAGGAATAGTAGCACGTGCACCAGCAGGAAGACTACGACCGCGCCTTTGGTCAGCCACCCAGGTAGACTCACCCCGTTGACGGCTGACCTGCTCCACACCCTTTGTATGCCAAAGCCGAGGGCCATGCACACGGCTGGTACCGCAGGCAGGTAGTAGTGAACGTAGGGCGCGGAGAGGACACTGTAAGGTATCCAGATGAGGTAGGTGACGCCAAACCATAGCAGGGCAAAAATGGCAATGTCTCTTCGACGCTTCACGTACTGGTACGCCATGTAGACCATGGAGGGGGCCAGGAGAAGCCATACCGTCGGAGTGAGTATCGCCTTGGTCTCCAATTTCGGGTTCACAACGTTGCCCCCGGGACTCAGAACGAAGTCCCAGGGGTACCTTACCACCGCCAGGGCTCCAGGGCCCAGCTCTGAGGGTTCATTACCGCCATATCCTATGGTCACCTCGATTGCCCTGCGAAAAGGGTTGAGCCATTCCCCCGTGGCCGCAAAGTCCACAAAAGGCATCAACACGATGTACGTTACCGCGGCGGACGCTACCAGTAGCCCAATGCCGCGAAACCGTGGACTCCGGGTGGTAAACCAGGTGAACCACCAGTACGCCAGTATGACCACGCCTGCCAGGAAGCCCGTGCTCTTGCAGAGGGCAGCCAGTGCTATCGCTGCCCCACAGGCGGCGTAGCGCTTGTCCAGATAAAGCACGAAAGACAACAGCATGAAGGTGTAGGAGAATACGTCCAGCATGGCCACGCCGCAGTACAGGAAAGTGAAGTTCTCGAAAACGAGAATAAACGATGCAAAGAAGGCGGTGCGCTTCCCGGCGAGCCGACGGCAGATGAAATAGAAGATAACCACCGAGATAGTGGCGAAAACAACGGAGGCGGTCCTCCAACCCCATGGATTGTCGCCCAGACCCGCTACCCCTGCCATAATGAACAGCTTGCCCAGGAAAGGGTGCACGTAGTCTGTTGGTGGTCCGCCGTGTAGAAGCGAGTTGGCTTCAGGTACGTACCAGATCTCATCAGCAACCAGGCGGTTGCCAATGGCAGCCACTCCTGCCAGGTGGAGGCCCAGCGAGCTGGCGGCCAAAACGCAGAGGGACCACTTCTCTTTCCTGATCAGGCGCTCACCCAGCGTTCTAGCCATAGTGCATTATATCACAGTAGTAACTATGACATTCAGACTGTACACACCTGGATGAGCGGTTGGTAGCGTCAGCGATGCTCGTCTTCGTTTCTTTCCTGGTTGTGTCCTACGGCGGGACTCAGCTTGTAGTACAGGACGCCCAACACCAGGTGCGCGTGGCGGAGGCCGCCGGTGAAGCCACGAATCATAGCCCAAACACCATCATACTTGGCCAGTACTACGGCAATGAGATAGCCTACCCCGGATGGCTCTGGGGCAGCATGTGGCCCAAGATGTCTGACGTTGAGGCTGTCGAAGCTATTATAGGTCAGCAGCCACACCACGGGGAGAGCTATTCAAACTCAGGCATGAGAGTTCTAATTCTGCCTATTTCGTGGTCACCAATCTCGAAGAGCTCGACGGGCAGGCGGACTTGAGAGGGTTTCTTTTCCAGACATTCTCTGACCGTTGTGCAAACGGACGATTGCCCGATCTTCGACCTTAGAGAGGGTGCAGATGGTCAGCCCTAGGGACAGCGCGCTCTGTGCCCCCTGCTCTGTATCTCCCAGGGCCAGGAGACCGCGGGACCGGCGGTGGGGACGGAGAGGCTCGCTCGCCTCCTGAATCAACCTGCACAGTCTATCCGCTGGTCAACCGCGCAGCGCTGCCAGCGCTGACGCTCTGTGTCGTTAACGATTGACCTTCCCTACACCCCGTGCGAACTGTGTCAGGCCAGAGGGTGGGGATGATGCCCCGGCCTTCGTCTTCCGCTACCTCCTAACCGACGGCCTCGTCCTCAAGCACCACCCTGGCGTCCACGGCCAGAGCGCCATCGCTGTAGGCAAACACGGGGTTCAGGTCAAGCTCCTTTATCTGCGGGTTCTTGTCAACAAATTCGGACACCTTCAGTATCATATCCTCAAGGGCGGCGACGTCGGCCGGGGGCTGTCCCCGGTATCCCTCGAGCACCGGGTATCCCTTTATGTCTCTTATCATCTCCCTGGCGTCCCTGGGCAGCAGAGGCACTATCCTGAAAGACACATCCTTGAGAATCTCGACAAATATCCCGCCCAGACCGAACATCAGCACCGGCCCGAACTGCGCGTCCTTGGTCATGCCGATGATTACCTCCACGCCTGGCTTGGCCATGGGCTGCACCGACACCCCGTCGATCACGGCTTCGGGGTACTTCTCCTTGATCGACGTCATTATCTCCTGGTAGGCCCGGCGCACCTGGGCGGCGTTCTTCAGGTCCACCTTGACTCCACCCGCATCACTTTTGTGGACCACGTCTGGCGAGGCAATCTTGAGCACCACCGGAAAGCCCATCTCCTTGCTGAGTGCAACCGCTTCCTTCATGCTGCGGGCCAGCCTGGTCCTGGCGATGTTGACCCCGGCCTTCTCCAGAAGCTCCTTTGACTCAACTTCCGTGAGCACAGTCCTCTTCTGCTTCTTTGCCCTTTTCTTCCGCACAGACGTCTTGTCCATGAGCCTTCTACTCTCCTTGAATGTGATTGTTCAGCGCTATTATACGAACCGAGACACCTCAGGGCAACTTCAGCTAGCCGTCCTTGATCCGTGAGTCGACTCGGCATGCAGAGAAGAGCTCAGCAGGGCTCGCCGTACATGAAGCGTAGCGCAACCCACTCGCTAAAGGACTGGCGGGGGAACGGTGGGTTCGGTGCACCCCACGCCGCTACGCTCGTTGGTGGCCTGCCTGGGCCAGGCACCTGGAGGCTCATCCCCCTGTGGGACCGGCTCGCCTTGTAGCCTGGAGCCCCCCCCCACGCGTGTGGTGGGCTCAGGGACGGCCCCCGTCTACCCCGACCCCGAAGCCTCCTTCGGGCGAGCAGGCCGGCAACCTGACATCCACCCACACCAAAGACAATGCACGGCTTCCACGGCAAGAGACGACATTCTTACTGCACACCGAGGGTGAGGTTATACCACGGAAGATAGCATCGCGCCCTGAAAACGCCATGCTCCACTTCGGTCGCGCAGGAAATGAGGGCACGATCGCCGCCCCGCACGATAGGGCAAACGCCTTACTGGTGGTCAGAGACCAAAACCGGGGAGGACAGGCCGTGGGGGGAAGAATCCGGCCCAGACGGCTCAACAGCAGAATCCATCACATGTTCTATGATTCTGACGGTCTCTTCTATCCGATTCAGGCTGAGGGAGAGGCCCAGCTTCTTGAGGTCTTTGTACCGCAGATTGCGGTACAGGCCAAGCGCCGCCACTCTGCACATCTCGTCATAGAGGGCCGGCCACTTCTTGTCCCGTTGAGCGCAGTAGAGAATGAAACCAGCAACCAGCGGGTGGACTTCCATGGGTAGCACGACTATAAGGGAAACGGAAGCCGTAAATCAAAGCCGCTCAGAGCCGACCCGCCAACCTGGAACCTTCACCCGCCACGTTTGGGAGAGCCCCTTTCCCGCACTCTGTCTCACTTTTCCGTAACTTCCCAACCTGGCAGCCAGAGAATGTTGATCGGCCAAGCCCGCTGCATATTGCTCATTTCGATTTAATGTTCGATTTCCTGAACCCGTCGGCTATTTCGTGACACCGCATCCTGGTGCAGGGTTGCTCCAAGGGGACCTGACAGCCAGATTCAGTTAGCGACAGTATCAGAGTATCGAGCCCTTGTGGCCGGGCCCGGGGGTGACTCAACCACGGAGAAGCCGGATGGCCGCCTCAATTCGACGCAGGCAGGCCTCCTTTCCCAGGACCTCCATCGTCTGAAAAAGCGGCGGTGCCGCCGTCCGCCCGGTGACCGCCACTCGAAGGAGGCTGAACAGCTCCTTGGTGGTCAGTGAGAGGTCCGACGCCAGCGGGCGGAGGGTTGCCTCCAGCGAGCCATGATCGAAAGGCCCCAGCGCGCCCAGCTTCTGCGAGACGGTTGTCAGTGCCTGAGATGCTTTCTCCCTGTTAAGCTTCTGCAAAAGCAGGTCAACGGGATAGTCAAGCTCTTCCATGAAGAAGAATTCGCCTAGCTGGGGCAGCTCGGCCAGCGTTTTGGCCCGCTCCTGCTCAAGGGCGACAACCGCCCGGACGTAGCTACGATCGATCGGGCGCCTGACACTGGACGGCAGGTCCCTTTCGAAAAAGGGCAGCGCCCGCTCAGTGAGATCGTCTATGTCCAGCTTCCGTAGATAGAGGCCGTTCATCCACCGCAGCTTGTCTATGTTGAAAATGGCAGCCGTCTTGCTGATGCGCTCCAGCGAGAAGTGCTCCACCAGCTCCTCGCGGCTGAGAACTTCTGTGCGGTCGTCGAGCGACCATCCCAGCAGGGCCAGGAAATTGAGCATAGCTTCCGGCAGGTATCCTTCGTCCCGGAATTCCAGCAATGAGGTGGCACCATGTCGCTTGCTCAGCTTGCTCCGGTCCGGGCCAAGGATCATGGGCAGGTGGGCAAACTGCGGCGACTCATAGCCGACTGCCTGGTAAAGCAGAATATGTCGCGGCGTGCTGGCCAGCCATTCATCGGCCCTGAGCACGTGTGAGACTTCCATCAGGTGGTCGTCAACTACATTGGCCAGGTGATAGGTGGGATACCCGTCGGACTTGAGCAGCACAAAGTCGTCCAGGGTGCTGTTGTCAAACACCACTTTCCCTCTGATCAGGTCACGGAACTCGGTCCGCCCGGTGAGGGGTGTCTTGAAACGGATCACTGGCCTGATACCCTCCGCCTCAAACCTTGACCGTTCCTCCTGGCTCAGGTTGCGGCAGCGGCGATCATACCCGGGAGGTTGCCCTCGGCGTACCTGTTCGGCTTTCATCGCTTCCAGTCGTTCATGCGAGCAGTAGCAGGGATAGGCGTAGCCGTCACTGGTAAGTTGCTCCACCACCGGCCGGTAATAGTGCAGCCGCTGCGACTGGAAATATGGCCCGTACCTGCCTCCAACCTCGGGGCCTTCGTCCCATTCGAGGCCAAGCCAGCGTAGGCTTTCGAGCACATCCTCGACTGCGCCCTCCACCTTTCTCTCCACGTCGGTGTCTTCGATTCGGACGATGAACGTGCCCCGGTGGTGTCTGGCAAACAGCCAGTTGAACATGGCAGTCCTGATATTGCCAACATGAGGATAACCGGTGGGACTGGGAGCGTAGCGGACTCTCACTGGTCGGTCCGGGGAGGTTCCGCCTGGCTGTCTAACCATAGATGCGCGTTATCCTCCTTTTGTGGGGTAACCTGACTACGTACGTATCGGCGATCTTGTCATGGATACCCTGCTTTTCCGGATCGACTGCCACCCACAAGTAGCCAAGGAAGAACGCCAGGACTGAGATATTGTACCCCACATATCTCAGCGCAGACCTGCCCCAGCCGATTCTAGTGCCGTCAGTCCGGACAACCTTCAAGCCCATCAACATCTTACCTGGGGTCTGGCCGCGCCATGCCCAGAAACTGACCAGGTACACGAAGGAAGTCCCATAGTTGAGCAAGGTAGTGACTGTGTTCGCCGACCTCTCGCTCAGCGCCACCGGCACTACTGTCCCATCGCCGGCGGGCCCCGCGTACACATTCACCAGCGCGGCTAGTGTCAGGCCGATTACCAGCACCAGTACCAGATCAATCAGGTAAGCCACCAGCCTCACCCAGAAGCCAGCATACTCTACCGTTATAAGCTGCCGTCCCCTGCCCATTCCTCGTAATGCGCCAAACCCACCTTCGGGAAGTTACGCTCGAATTGTAGCACCCCATCGGGAGCAGGACAACGTGTGGTTGCACCCGACCGGCCATCTGCCTCCAGATGCCATCTGCGGTGTTTCCGTGTCAGTGGCAGGCCGCCTATGGCGGCCTGCCACTCCCGGGCCAGGACAAGGCGAGCACACGTTAGCGGGCGCGGCCCCACCACCAGATTGGTCCCTGCGCTCACAATCTATCACCCCGTCAACCGGCGCCACAAGAGACGAAGACAACTTGGCAGGGTGCCTCAAGCGGAGCGGGACCCGCCATTCAGGCCACGGTCCCCGATCCGCTGGCCGCCGGCGTGTAAGGCATCGCGTCAGGTGGCGGCACCCGAACCCCACGCAAAGGCTCCGCCACGGGGGAACCCAAGCGGTACTGCCGACCGAGGAAACGAGCCAAACCAGGGAGCTGATGCCCACCGGCACCAGGTGACCAGCGGAGCGGCAAGTCAGTGCTGCACCACAGCCCAGACGGAATCGGGAGGGTGCCCCCGGACATGTTGCATTCCCTTCCACCCATGCCCTTTGTGCAGGCTATATCTCCAGGATGTGCCTGATGTACATGTGGGTCCGGTGCACCGGGATATCCATCCGCTTATAGCTGCCGGTATTCAGCAGGTAGCAGGAGACCCCAGAGTCAAATAGCCTGGTATAGAACTCCTCCTGCCGCTGGGCATTCAGTTCAGGCGGGTAAGGGTCGAAGAAGGGCTCATAGCCGATCTTGCCCCACTTCTCCGGAGGGCCGGCACCAGGTCGGACGGTGTACTTGCCCTCCTTTAGCACGGCCACAGCCTCTTTGGTATCGAGCCTGCTCACCGGCGGGGTATGGTCGTCCCTGGTGAGCAGGAAGATGTATTTCAGAGGCACCTCGTCAATGACGTTCTTTCGGCCCTTAGGCGCCTCGTATAGGGAGCCGTCCTTGCCTTTCATCAGCATCGGGAACCTGGCACGGTCGAACATGACCCGTGAATTACCGTAGGCCCAGTAGCACCTGTCGGCGCCCTCATCGAAAACGCAGACCTTGTTCCCGTAGAGCGTCTCGCTGTAGCACGGCCCGTGCTTCCTCTGGCCGCTGTCGTCGCCTATCTGCGGGCAGAGATCCTTCTGCTCCACCACGTTTTCCATTTCCATATCGTGGAACAGGTTAATGAACGTAGGGTGCTGCTCTGCCACATCGCTCCGTATGTAGAGCCAGTTCTCCGTGGCCCTGGCAATGATCCCGTCCTCGAAGAAGACGAAGACATAGTCATCAGAATGCACCTTTGTGCCCGGCACGTTGTAGAGCAACTCGTGAAGCTGCGAGGTCTTGCCGGTCCCTGTGGGGGCTATGATAACCACGCCCTCAGTTGTGCCATTCTTGTCGATACCGAGACAGGCGCCATGAATGGGATAGCCGCCCCTCTCTGCGAAGATCACACCCGCCAGTCCCAGGGCCCCTGCTGACTTCACCGCTCCGTAGTACTCCGAGTTCACGATGAGTATCCTTCGCTTCTCCAGGTCATAGAACAGGTGCGGCTCGTAGCCCTCGATGCCATCGACAACATAGATCATGCCGTCGGGGTTCTGGTTGTGGGAAGGATACCAGTTCAGTATCCAGTAGTCCGAGACATGCCGGGAGTTGGTCCTCAGCTGTATCCTGGCCCCACAGATATCGGCAGTGTGCAGGAAGGGGAACTTGGCGCCGTATTTTCCCAGAATGTCCTCTATCTCGCCATTGTCCTTCGACTTTGGCGGCCTGCGATCAGGTACCGTGAAGTAATTGTTCTTGATCCGTCCTTGTCCCATTTTCTCGTCTCACTCCTAACATTATGATTGCAGGTAATGCCTCGTTCGACCCTATTAACAACTCCGCGCGCGTTCAAGCGCGCGGTACTATGCCTGGCAGCCAGGTCCGGCCCGCTATACAGCCGCAAACCGCCTCCTGGCTAGACCGGCAGCAACAGACGCCAGGTCACGTCTGGCTGCCCAGAATGATATTGTCAATCAGCCTCGTCTGTCCAATACGCACCGCCAGAGACACCAGAGCAGGCTGGTTGAGCTCGGTCAGCTCCTCCAGGGTCTCGGGGTGAGCTATGCTCACGTACTCGATTCTGGCCAGAGGCTCCCGCTGGATGAGTGCAGCCATCTGCCCCCGCACAGCCTCAGCGTTCCTTTCTCCCTTCGACCAGAGGTCCCTGGCCAGGTTGAGCGACCTCCACAGCACCAGGGCTGCCTGCCGCTCCTCCGGACCGAGGTACGTGTTGCGGCTGCTCATGGCCAGCCCATCCGGCTCGCGCACCGTGGGCGCTACCACTACCTCCAGGTTCATGTTGAGATCGTCCACCATCTTCCTGATCACCACAGCCTGCTGCGCGTCTTTCTGCCCGAAATATGCCCTGGTGGGCTCCACAATGTTGAACAGCTTGGCTACCACGGTGGCCACCCCGCGGAAATGCCCCGGCCTGGCAGCCCCCTCGAGCCTGTCGGTGACACCCTCCACATCCACCCAGGTGCTGAAACCCCGCGGGTACATCTCCTCCGCGGAGGGCATGAAGACCAGGTCAACGCCCTCTCTGTCCAGCAGGGCAAGGTCGCGCTCCGAGTCCCGTGGGTATTGAGCGAAGTCCTCCGAAGGCCCGAATTGGGCCGGGTTGACGAAGATGCTGACCACCGTGACATTGTTCTCGGCCCTGGCCCGCCGGACGAGGGACAGGTGGCCCTCGTGGAGATATCCCATAGTGGGCACGAAGCCCACCGAGGTGGTGATCAGCCGCCTGGCTTTCCGGAAGTCGGCTATGCTGGTCAAGACTCTCATTCTAGCGAATATCCCACCGATATAACGTACAGTGGCTGATGGTCGTCGGGCAGAGACAACACCTTACGCACCTGCTCGTCCCGAAACGCGCCGATAGGCACAGAGCCCAGTCCCAGGGCCACAGCCTGCAAGTGTACGTTCTGGGCTGCGTGGCCTGCTTCCATGTGCACATATCTGATCGCCCTTTGGCCATACGCTCTGCCGGTCCTATCGTATACGGCGGCAATGACAATGCTGACCGGCGCTTCCTCTATCCAGCGCTGGTCAAGACAGGCGCCGCGGAGTTGGCGACGCACATCGCCCTCCACGGTCAGCTCCAGTTCGTGCGCCGCTGGCCTGTAGTACTGGACTCCCTCGCTGGTGACCAGGTACACCTCCAGCGGATACGTGGCCCCGGCGGAGGGGGCAGTGCGAAGTCCTCTGCGGTCGGCCACGCCCTGGGCCGACCAGAGTAGCTGAGAGACCTGTGCCCAGTCGAGCTCTTTGGCTGAGAACCTTCGCCTCGACCGCCTGCGCTCCAGTGCCTCTTCCACCGAGACCTGTCCCGTCGTACGCGGAGGAGGAAGCTTCACCAGCTACAACTCCTTGTCGAGCCCTTCCAGAAGGCCCTCGTCCATGGCGAAGCTCTGCTTCTCAGTGGGGAAGGTGCCCTGCTGTACCTCGCGGATGTAGTCCGAAGTGGCCTTGCTGATTATCTCGTACAACCTGGCATATTGCTTGGCGTGTTTTGGAACGAAGTCGGTGTAGAGGCCAAGGAGATCGCTGATGACCTGGACCTGGCCATCGCAGAAAGGCCCGGCACCGATGCCAATAGTGGGTACGCTCACCTTCTGCGTTATCACTCTGGCCAGCGGGGCAGGAATGGCTTCGAGCACAATGGAGAAGGCGCCCGCCTGCTCCAGAGCGATAGCGTCCTTCACCAGGCGAACGGCGGCCTCAGGGCTCTTGCCTTGAACCTTGAAGCCGCCGAGCTGGTGAATCGATTGGGGGGTGAGCCCGATGTGTCCCATCACCGGAATGCCACAGTCCACAACGCGGCGCACGGTTTCGGCCATGGACTGGCCGCCCTCCAGCTTCACCGCCTGTGCCCCAGCCTCTTTCAGAAAACGGCCCGCATTGTAGATGGCATCCTCAATCTTGGCATGATATGTCATGAAGGGCATGTCCCCGATCACCATGGCCTGTTGGGCTCCCTTCACCACGGCCCTGGTGTGATGGAGCATCTCCTCAATAGTCACCGGTATGGTTGATTCATAGCCCAGGACCACCATTCCCAGGCTGTCCCCCACCAGAATGAGGGGCACACCTGCCTCATCGATGAGCCTGGCCGTGGCGTAGTCGTATGCGGTGAGCATGGTTATCTTCTCACCCTTCTGCTTCATTTCCCTGATCTGACCGACGGTAACCCTCATGGCCACTCCTTTAACTCGTTCAGTCCCGGCTCTTCTGCCCGGACTGTTCGTTCCACTAATGCCTCAGCCAGGCTTGAGGAACGGCTTCCCCCGTTCCTCTATGTGGCTCCTCCTTACACCGCGGCGAGCGATTCAGCCAGGTCGTTCACCCAGCCACGCCCCCTCTTTTGCTCGACGATAGCGTTGTTCGCGTCCACGTAGACCAGCCTGGGCTGGATGTGACGCGCTTCTTCCTCACTGACAGTACAGTACGCCAGGATTATAACCAGGTCGCCCTTGGCCACCAGTCTTGCCGCTGCTCCATTCAAGACGATCTCCCCGGAGCCCGGCTCACCTTCGATAACATAGGTCTGGAAGCGGGCACCGTTGTTTATGTCAAGCACATGCACCAGTTCATAGGGCAGTATGTCAGCCGCTTCCATCAGGTTCCTGTCGACGGTAATGCTGCCCTCGTAGCTGATGTTTCCTCCGGTAACCCTGGCCCGATGGATCTTTCCTTTCAACATTGTCCTCATCATTTCGAATCACCCCCAGACGAGCTTCGGTTGAAGAGCTCCAGCAGCTCTGCGGACCTTGTTTCATCGATCTTTCCCTTGGCCAGAGAGATGGGCACAGTCTGGCGGCCCAGCTCGCAATAGGCAGGCAACACCTCCGGGGCACTCGCTTCCAAGGCAGTCAGGTGCTTCCGTATTGTTCCCAGGTCCCCACGTGCCACCGGCCCCGTGAGGCAGTTGGGCAGCCCGACGTTGTCCACATTGTTAACCGTGCCCCGGAGCAAGGGGAGCAGGGCCCTGGTGGCCTCAGAGGGAGGAACGTTGAACGTCTGCCACAAATCGGTAGCCAGCTTGACCAGGGTGACCAGGTAATTGCAGGCTATGACCGCCGCCGCATGATACAGGACCTTGTCCCCCGGTTTGAGCTCGATGGCCCATCCCCCAAGAGCATCCACCATGCCTTTGAGCGTGCCCAGCAAGGGCTCCTGCGCCTCAAGGGCGAAACAGGAGCCAGGGATATTCTCTATAGCCTGGGCTATACTGGCGAGGGTCTGTAGGGGGTGAAAGGCACCGGCTTGGGCTGCGGCCCTGGTAGCTGGTTCGAGGATGTCCACCGACTCTGCCCCGCTACAGTGAATCACGCTCTGCCCGGAATGCCACTGTACCTGTGCAGCAACCTGGGCAATAGCATCATCCGGGGTGGTAATGAAGACCATCTCTGCCACGTCGGCTACAGCCTGGCCATTCTCGTGTACCTGGCAGCCGTCAACCATGCTGGCCAGCCTTTCGGCTGAGGTACGCGTCCGGCTGGCGACGGCTATCACCGGATAGCCTTTCTCCCGAAGCCTGATAGCCAGGGCTGTCCCCACAGTCCCCGCGCCAATAAAGCCAATGGTATGCATGCGACACCCGTTCCAAGCAAAAATAAAAGTGCCTTCCTGGCAACGCCAAGAAGGCACTTAGTCTACCCCTAGCACTTGTTCAACCGTCTCGGTCGTTGCCGATCCAAGCGATCCGTTACTGTTAAAGTCGCTACGCTCACCGCTTTACAGTCGGTGGCAGTTCAATATGTATCAGAAGTTCTTCGTTTTGTCAAGGGCGTGTACTCGTCCACTACATATGAGACAGTTGGAGGTCCGGGGCGATCTCCGGATGGCAGTCTCTAAGATACTCCGCAGGCGTTCTCCATTGCAATGCTTGATGAGGGCGGATGTGG